>Ga0209390_10000706_pt1:0-65000 | contig 66182 bp, 54 predicted proteins | sample BON01_FD_187212 | JGI IMG/M metagenome (GOLD analysis project Ga0209390, IMG submission 187212) | Freshwater microbial communities from Lake Bonney liftoff mats and glacier meltwater in Antarctica - BON-01 (SPAdes) (version 2) | ecosystem: Environmental > Aquatic > Freshwater > Ice >...
CGAGTGTAGAGTGGTCTACCTATTTGTCTTGAAAACCTCTTCATTTTTTCTTTTTTGACGTCTCTTTAGCGGAAAATAGACGTGTCATAACTCTAATCGCTGATGACACGCTGATGAGCTCAAAAAATGAAAATTACGTCACGGACTGCTACGCCTCTGTAATATCGCTGATGACATACAGATGTATATCCTAATCTCTATATAAAGCAATGAATATTCATACTTCTGACATAGCAACTTGGCACACTTTTCCCAATGGACAAGCCGCTCCAAGATTCTCGTCGCAAAAGGAAAAGCGTCATGGAGATCGTAGCAGGCCGTATGTTTGGGAACCTGCTGCCCAAGCTCCGTGATGACACGCTCGTCTTGAAGGAGAGACTGGAGAAGTGTTTGTGTATCAATAATGATATTCTAAATACCTGTAAACAGTGCAGACTTGACAGCATGGAATACTTGAGGAACAACTTTACTCCAAAGGATTTTTCGAGGAGCAAAAAGACATTCAACTGCTTCACGGGGACCGACCTTCACCACTATGGCCTCGTCGACAGGTTGATGGAAGAAATTGAAAGGGGCGTGGCAGAGGAGGATATCAAGAAGGATCGCTATGAAGAAAAGACGAGTGATATGGAGATGGAGGACGAGAAAGAGAATATTCTGCGCAACGATATCAAGTTGCTCTACCGCAAGGAGAGTGGAGGAATCAATGCAACTCTCTTAGTGCACCGCCTCATGCACAGGAATGGGATAGGCCTGAGCACGGAGACGCTTTTGACGGGCCTCGTGCTGCTCGAGCGCCTCAAAAAAAAGAGGGCGGACAAGGGAGGGCTCGCGCTATGCACCTCTAACATGAGGAGCATTATTCTAGGTGTGATGATGATTGCCTCAAAGATACAAGACGTCGCCCCATATGACTTGAAGTGGTGGCGAGCAATGCATTACATGGACCTAAATAAAAGGGGAATTCGTTTCACGGAGTTGCTCCTGCTGCGCCTTTTTGAGTGGGAGGTTGTCGTCTACCCCTACCAGATCAGCGAGTACCTTTTCGAGCGCGGTATCACGATGCCCTTTATGGCATGCTTCCAAGGCATGTCCACGGTGACGGGCATATGGCACGACTTGGAGGAATTTCAGAAAAAGAGGTTCTTGGTGGAGAAGGAAAATATCCTCACATTTTCCCCCGAGGGGCAGATTTTGGTGAGTTTTTTGGAGTTGACTAATTTTTGTACTCTTATTTTTTTGTGGTACTAATTTGTACCAGATGTCTCCAGAGACACCTGGTACAAAAAAAATTAGTCAACTTTTAGTGGTACTAAATTAGTACCACTAAATATTCATACTAAAAATATCCTCTCTAATTTTTGATGTAGTCTGAGGCGGGCCCCTCGATGCTCTCCGTGGAGAGGACTGGGGCATCGACCACTCGCACAAGGACGCGCGTGAGGCGGGGGTCGGCGCAGGGCTCGCGCCGCTTATCCAAGACCATGGAGATGAGAACAAAAAGTGTGGCCTTCTACGGCGAGTAGTCGCTACCGACAGGTAAATACCTCCTCTGCCTCTCACTGATGACACGGCCCATACGAAAAAATCACTGATGTTTCTGTCGAAATGTCTATAAAAGGAAGGTGTATGAATGTACCTACAAACTCAGAGGATGGCCTATGGCAAGCTCATGTGTCCTGTTTACAGGAGGGACGTGGACGTCTACAAATACTCATACTGTGTGGAGTTGTCACTGGAGGGGGGGAGGGGGATGGGGGCGGGCGACGCCTCACTGCAACGCTCTAAGGAAGGCATATTCAATGACTTCAAGAAGATGCCGGCCATCTTCATGGTGGGCGCTGAGACCACGCGCATGGTGAGAATATACGACGAGGATACTGAGGTGGTGGTGAATGGGTACGACCCCGACCGCTACTACAGGCGGGCATGCGTGGGCGTTATCAAACGCGACCAGACTCTAATGGTGTCGAACAACACGTCCATCGTGTGGCGGCGGGGCGGCGTCGAGCAGGTCTCGACGCTCTTCGACCACCATGCCGAGTTGAGACTGACTGTGTCGTGCGCGCGCATGAAGGTATATGCGAGGGACGTTGCTCTTATGCAGAAGAATTCGCTGCGTCGCATTGTCGACAATGTGCGCGTGCTCGAGTTAGATGGTGTGTATGGAAACTTCAAGTTGAAAGGGTTTCGTGCCTGGGATGTAGAACTTTAATTGATTCAAAGGAAAATAAAGTTTCATGAAGGATTACATGTGCGGTGTCTTAGGACGTGCATTCGTATGCGTAGTGATATCCAGAGATCCTCGACCAGTGGATGCGGCCGTCATCGATTTCCAAACAATCGTCGGGGTTGGCAGGCCATTTTTCCTGTGATTATATAAATGAGGACATCAATAGGAGTCGGGGAATATAGGGGTCTGTGGAGAGGGCGGTCCGTACCACATACACAGGGCCATCACCTTTGGAGGAGAGAGAGTATAGGCTTCCCCAGAAAGGGCTCGAACCAACGCGATGTCTCCTTTGCCCTTTGCGTCTGAGAGTTCTTGCACTTCATTTTCAATGACTTTCACGGGAGCATCTTCGTCCTCCACATGGGTCTTCACTTGATTTCTGTACCTATAGAGCTGCTTAATAAAATGCGTCTTCTTACGAGGGTCTATCATACACTCCATTGTATTCTTGTTGATAATATCCTTGACAAAATGCATACAAGATCTCATAGAACTGTCATCTGGGCTGTATTCCACCCAGAGCTTGCAGTTAGCAATCCACGCAGCGTTAACATCCGGATCTACCCTCTCTGCTGACGCTGGCGACCCGGCGCTGCCCTCGTCCGACGACTCGGCGGTCCGCAGCTTCTTGCGCGGGGGGACATATTCCCCCTCCGAAGACTCCGCATCGGCATCGTCAATGAAGGACGACTCGTACTCAGAATCATCCTCGCTCTCGTATTCAGACTCGTTGTCTGAATCCTCGATGTGCTCCTCTTCCTCGCTCTCGAGTACCTCCTCCTCCTTCTTGAACTGTTCGTCCATCGCGCGCGCCTGGGCCTGGAAGAGCTCGCTGTCCTCGGCACACGTCTCCCACTCTATGATGCCGTTGATCTTGCGCAGAGCCTGCGCCGCACAGGGCCTGCGCGCGCGCGCCACAGGCTCCGGAACGGGCTCGAGGGCGGACTCCGGGGCCGGCTCCGGAGGGAGGCCGCTGCTGGCGACGGGAGTGTCTGCAAACGCCTCGACGCACGCGTAGCACTGCTCCATCATGCATAGGGGTGGGGCTGCATGCGCAGGTCATCAGTGCGTATTGTGTTAAAAAAAAAGAGAGTATAATGAGGTAAAACGTATGTAGTTCTAATAAATTTATTATGAATAGATATATGGCGACGGCCAGTTAAATTCCCGGCTCTTGCTCAGAGCCGTCGCGTGCGTCCCGCTGCCATGTAGAGGGTCACTGACCCGTCAGGGAGCCGCCACCCCGTGAAGGGGAGTGTGGGTCGGCTCAGGCCTCGAGCTTTGAGCGTTTGCGTGCTGACTCGGGGTTTGGCTCTGCCTTCGGCTCTGGACTCGGCATCTGGACTTGTTCTGGGGTCAATGTGAACCGAAATGTTGATGTTGTCTTGTCTGTGTGTGTGATGTAATAACTGTCTTCACATTCACCATCATATTTTTTTAGTGGATCAGCTCTGTATACTTCGCCAGTTTCCAATTGTATGTCTGACTCCATTATTTCTTCGTCACCTTGATCGCAAACATAAGTCATACTTATTTTGTTTTTCCTTCCAATGTTGGTGACATTAAGTTGGATCAAATGCTCTGCTTTTACCCTAAAGAGTGAACTACCGTCAGCCTGAGGCTCTCCTACCAATACCACTCCATCATTGTGCTCCTCTTCCATACTCATTGTCACCTCATATCCCATAATCGCAACACAGCCGACCGAGTTGTGGTCTAGTAGAGTCACATTAACTCCAATATACAAACATTCACGAAGGTCGAAGCATTTTCCCACCCGTCCTGTGAGAGAAATCTGAGTCTTATAGTCGTCTCTTACCTCGTCGCATCCTTTCGTCAGCGCTTCGATGATTCCATCGACATTAAGAGGGGCGGGGAGACTATATACCGAACAGCGGGAAATTATTAGGAAAAAACAAAAGCAGCTGTGTGTCCCCTCACTCGCTGTACACGGCAAATGACTGACCTCAGCGTCAGCTCTGCCCTCACGTGTCTCGAGAGGGCGCTGCTCGTCGACCTCCCCGACGGATGCGGTGGACTCGTCAAGATCCGGGTCACCGCAGGCCACGTCCCGCGACCGGCGTACGTCGACGGTAGGGCCGTGGCCACAGACCACGCTGACATGACGCCCGGACGCTTCGTGTTGGAGGACGGGTGCCTGACACACCTCCCCGTGGAGTCTGGGCACTGGGGACTCGCCTTTGAGATGCTGGAGGAGGGGAGCACCAGCACCCGCGAGGACATGCGCTCTCTCTTCATCGTGGGGTACTCAGAGAAACAGAAGACGCAGAACGGGGGGCGTCCGTACACGACAGCCACCGTGATGCCAAGGGGCTGCCGCGAGGTCGTGTGCCAGACCCCCAGCGAGCGCGAGCTCTGGGCGACGCGGCTCGCGCCCAAGGGCGGCAAGATCGAGCGCCACGACGGCATGGGCGTCTTCAACCTCAGCATCCAGCTCGGCGCCGAGGCCCCGCCCGTTGTATCCAAGGGCATCACGCGCAGCAGCTGCACGCGCGGACACTACGCCGAGGTTGTTCCCGGCATGGACTCGAACCGGGTGTTCCAGACGACCAAGCACGTGCGGGTGGGGACCCCGGTCAACCTGCAGTTCCGCATCATGCCCGAGGCGGCGGGCGACGAGGTGTTCGGGGAGGAGGAGCGCGACCCCGAGCACGCCCCGCGCACAGCATTCACCCTCCTGTCCACGGCGCCCAAGTTCGTCGACGAGGACCTCGGGCGGGAAGTGCCGGTGTAGGCGTATTTAAGACGCGCTGGCGCGTGCGCACTACGTCTCCACCATGGCGGGCTCGTGGCTCGAGGACCTGTGCGTGTTTATGTGGCTGTGTGAGTACCAGTGCGTCGTGCGCGGGAAGGAATCCTTCGTCGCGAACGGTGTTACGTTTGAGTGTGTCTGCGTGATCTCATTCGCAGTCGGCGTGTGCGTGTTTCTGGCACCTTCGACGTTTGTGTATGATGCCGTGCAGCGGGGCCGAGGGCAAGTGGCCAGATTGTTTGGGCTATTCTTATCGTATTGTGGTTTTGTGTCCCACAATAACATAGATGAGATATTGTCAAACAACGGTATGATATATACCATACGATTCACTGAGCTCGAGCGTCGGATTGCAACACTGATACAGGAAAATAACACCCTCAGACAGGATATTATCCGTTTAGTGGATGCTGATGGTGATATCCGTACACAGTGCGAGCGGGATATTAGAAGGGTCGATGCTTTGATCTCTAACAATATGTATAATATAGAGCGTGATATTAATACCCGCCCGCAATTTGTTCGTGATAACGATCCAATATATGGCATGTTTGGCGCCATGATTGACGATGTCCTTGACGAAATCCGCAACAATCGGGTCATAAATACACAAGCAAGAGACACCGATACGCTATTTGTCACCGCGATACACACAGATTTGATGACAAAATTCGAGAATATCTCGGCAACATTCGCAGTTCTTTTCCGGATAATGCGTGAGATGTGCAGAGAGATGCGTGCCATAGAACCCAGAGTCGATAGCGAGATCGATGCGATACAGTCGGCCCTAATCACCAGGTTTGAGAGAATAATGACGGACCGCGGAGGCCTATTCCAAGACATACTCGACCTACAAGCCCGCATAGGCGTCATGGAAACCCACATCCATACACTCTAAACGGGTGTGTCTCTGTCATATCCCCGCAGTTGACGAGGATACCCGCTGTGGCATAATTTTTATTAAATTTATTAACACAAAAAAACGTGTCTATGTGCGTCCCGGCGCCTGTCTAGCGTCAGTGCCTCCCTGCCGAGAGAATACTCGCAAACACGAGCACCGCGACCGGCAGGACAGCGCTGAGCGCGAGGGAGAGAGCCGAGCAGTCGAGGTACGATAGACGCATGAAGGTCTTGCGCTCGGCTGGTAGGGCTCTCTTTATATAGACGTGTAGACTGACAAGGATGTGTCACAGATGATACTGATATTATGTATATAAGAGTGGTGTTTCACGAGATATTGACCAAGTGTGGAAATATGGAGACATATGCATTAGTGCCGGGACTCCATAAAAATCATATAATGTACACCGACCCGTCAAGCTCTTACAGTATGGCAATTAGCATGGCTCATGTAGATAAAAAAAACGTAGCAAGCAAAGCTCACGTTGAAGCAAATATGTCAGCAGCTTTGAACTTGCAGAAAAATACGACGCCTGAGCGATATACATCGTCTTTTAATGAGGTTCCAGATATGGTGCCAGGAGTGAGCTTTACATTCTGTGGACGGTTTGAGCGTGAACCTGTGTGTGATATGAAGATAAATTTGCATATATCTTACACTATTGGTGTAAAAACATATACATGTGTATCAGGTATTAAAATTGGTGATGGGGTTGAAAACCTAAAGAAAATCGTGATTCTGTCGGGGTTTGTTGACGGCTTTGGTACGCCCGTATCAATTCCAAGAAAACGCGATGTAACACTCACTGTAAAATGGCAGTGTTTTGACTGTGTCAACAGTGTTCACACGTCAATGGGACCCGTACACAATTTACAAATTGTATGTGTAGCAAGTTTTTCTCAAACCGATCAAGTCACTCCGATTCCGTGTGTATTGCCTACTTGCCAGGCTATCACCCCCACGACCGAACAACCTCCAACACGAAAGAGCCGACTAAATGAGGATCCGGTGAATGTTTCTAGCGAACTGAAAATCAGCACGACAGAACAATCTCCATCACAAAAGATCCCACGACACGAGGATCGACTGGATGTTTCCAATGAATCGAAACACAAAAAAACAAGAAATAGTACAAACACATATTCAAATGATTCAAAACTAAAAACTAATGTGTACAACAAAACCCAGGACGTATTCGTGGCTGTTGCAAAAATTACGGTCCATATTCAACTTGCCGACGCAACAATGAAAGCCATTGGTAGTGATACCTTGACACTGATGTCGGAACCGACAAACGCATCTGACGTCAAAATTCCTGACACTAAATTCGTCGAGTCTTTCACTGGTAAACTTGAGACTTTAGAAAAACGAATTGATGATGCAAAAATTTTGTTGGATGAACTGAAGCGTCAAGTCAGTGATTGGACAGTAGTGGACAAGCCCAGACAATCAGGCAAACGATCACAATTGACAAAATAAACATTATAGATATATATGTACTGGGCCGCTAATACGGCCCAGTACATCCATCTCTACATGTCTCTCTATCTATATGTCTCTGTATTTTACACCCGCCCCTGTCATGCCTTGGCCAATCGGCGAGCTTGTGGGGGTGTTACGCACATACACTTTATGTAATGATAGTGTTTTCATTACCTCTATAAAGTAGTGTTTTATTTGTAATATGTCTTTTTATTTATTTATATTATTGGTATTAAAATTATTTATCTGACTCGGGCGCTCGGCGCATTCACGAGTCATCTCACACACACGTTGCCATGATTATCAAAACTAGAACCACTACGGCACCCAGCGTGACGACCCACTCGTGGAACTGGATGCCGTGTGTCTGTACCACTTGCTCTCTAAGGGGCTGCAGCGGCATCGACTCGGGAAGCTGGCTGGCAAGCTGCAGCGTGTGCAGTCTGTATTCGTCCCATGTGTAGCAGAATACAGCTGTCCTGGATCGCTCATAGTAAAAGTGGTCTGTAGTGCAATCCCACGAGCACGCGGTCCCGAAAATGTTCCAGTTCCAGTTCAGACCCTCCTTGGCTGGGTCCGGGGTAACAATGCCGGTCTCTGGCGAGGTGCACTCGACACAGGTGTAGTCCTCACGGAGCATCTGGTGTGGTCCGCACCGGACGCTGAGCCTGGCCATGCTGGGTCTGGGCGGGGTGCGCACTGTCTTGTACTGACAGCGAGCGGTGGTGTTTGTGAAATTGCCTTCGTAGTTTTCACTGCACTGCCACGCACACGCCTGCCTGAACTCAGCATGTGCCGGGATAGCCGGGCACGTGAGGCAGTGTGTGCAGTTGTCAGGCACTGCGGGACGCCTGAAGCCCGGGCCGCACGTGAAGGGGCACAGCTCGCAGCGGAGCGACGACGTCAGCGTATGTCCCGGCAGACACGACATCGAGCAGTCCGTCCCGCTCCAGACCGCCCCGGCGTCGGCGTCTGGGCAGTCGCTGCATATCGTGTCCTCGCCCTGCGAGCACTGGTGTGTGAGGTTGCGACCATGGCACGAGGAGCAGGGGAGGCACATGGCATCCATGACGTGTGTCCCGGCCAACTGATATTGCCGCGTGTAGTCGCACGATATGCTCGTGTGGGGCACACACGTCTCGAAGTCGGCAAACATGCCCGGGGGGCACCTCTCCCAACACGACGCGGGATCGTCAAGCTGGCCTGCGCTCGCAAATATCCAGTCGGGCGTCCTGGTGTGCGCACACGGCAGGCATTCACTACAGTCAGGGCCCGTGAGATAGTGTCCCACGCCACACGTGCTGGCGTTACAGAAGACACACGTTCCGCCGGGGGGGCGCCTGAAATAGAGCGTGGTGGCGTTGCATGTGAAGTCGCAGTCGAGGGAGGTCACCGTGTAGGCGTGAGAGGGTAGACTGGACCCGTCCGCTGCCAGGATCAGACAGGCTATGCACTGCTCGCCGACGCGATGGTATCCGCTGTGACACACGAAGGGACAGTTCTCGCCCTCGGTGCCAGCATCAGCAGAGTAGGAGCCAAACGCGATGGGGTCGAGCTCGCAGCTCCTGGGAGTAGTGTCTTGCGTGGCCGTGCAGGCCTCGAAGCGGTGCCAGTGCCGCGGGGCGGCCGCTTGCGCGTCGAGCCCCTGCGTGAGAATCGTGATGCTGCTGCACGGGCGACAGGTGTATACGTCTGTGTCTGTGTGGTTGTAATGGCCCGCGAGACAGGCTGTCGCGCACTCGGCGCCTGCGACGTAGTGTTCGAGGGCTGAGTATCTCCCCTTGACAATGCGGGGGCATGGCGTGCATGTCTCTGCGTCGAGCAGCGTGCACGCCCGCCATTTCTGTCCTGCGACGAGGCGACATGTTTCCCTGCGCTCCTCTGTGCACACGAGACACGTGTTGTCGTGTCTGTATCCGCCGTCCACGCACTGCCACTCACACGTCGCGCCACCGGCTGTCCACTCAAAGTCAGTGGCGAGTAGGCCAGTGGGAATGGCGCAGTCTGAACACAGGATATCGTTGGCCGAGGCAAGCTCGTCACACCCCTGCACAAACTGCCCGAGGCCACATCGCCCTGAGGTTCGTGAGCCGAGCTCGGCTTCACAAGACACGCACGCCTGGTGAGTCTGGGACCAGAAGTGTGTCGACACACACGAGTACTGCATGGTGAGGGGGTGGAGGCTGACTGTGAAGAGGTCTGCCTCTGGCCACTCGCACCGCTCAGGCTCGGTGTCGGTTTCCACGCTGGCGTAAAGGCCAATGAGGTTTAATGCGTTGGCCAGTCCGAGGGCCGTCGGGATCTCGAAGATACAGTCCCCCGCACCCGTGGTGTCGAGCGTGACCACGCATCCGAGCTCTCTGACGCTAGACGTGACGGGTTGTGGACTGCCATCATCAGCAGCCGGGGTAAGTCCAATGCGGTACTGGCACGCGAGCATGCCAGGGGTCGACCGCAACCCGACGGTCACATGGAGACGCTCCCAGTCCTGCGCGTTGCTGCCAGAGAGAGCGTGCTGTAGCCCCACCGCTGCGAGCTCTACTGCGCTTGGCATGTACACCGAGGTGTAGAGCACGGTCTGGAGCGGCGCCGCCGGCAGCGCCCGCAGCACCGCCAGGCCGTCTGTGAGGCACGCCACGAGCTGCAGGACGTCGATACCGACAGTGCGCATGCCTGCCCCACGTGCCGTTGCCGGGATCGTGATGTTGACGGCCCTGCCCGTGTTCATGCGCACGAGGTCGCCTGTGTACATCTGACGCACCAGCGTCCACGCTGGTCCGACAGCAAAGGTCGGTGTGTGCACCACTGCCCGGGTGAAGCGCGCGGTCCGGTGGAAGCGCGTCACGCGCACGCCTCCGGATATGTAGAGCGAGTGGGCCCTATGCAAGTTGTCGTACGTGTCGACCTGTGTGTGCGTGTGCAAGCCATCCGAGTTCTCACGTGTGCGAACAGTGACTGACGAGACAGAGCGCCGCAGGGGGTCCACTGTCATCTGCATGAACACGTTTAGGCCGCTGGAACAGCTGCCGGGGGGGTTCTCTCTGATCGTCACGACCCCCAGCTGCATGCTTGCGTTGCACTGCATGGTCGCCTCCACCTCGAGGAAGAAGGGACCGTTCACGGGCTGACGCGGCATAACAATGTGGATCTTGAGGCGGGGGGGTGTGTTCGGGCACCTGCGGTGCGTAGTGGTTGTTGTCTCTGCTGTTGCGTCTGACGTTGTGTCCCAGCACTTTGACGCCAGTGGTATGTATGAGTTCTTGCCGACGAAGCACGAAGACGTCTGCGTCTTGGCGTTGTATTGGATGTTGAAGAACTGGCAGTCCAGAACGTCGCACTGTTCGCTGCAGTGGGCTCTGGCGTCGCCTGGGTCGGCAAAGCCAGCGACAAGGCCGTTGCTGGCCGCCAGCGCCACGCCCCACGTGGGGCTGCTTGCTCGTGCTGTCATCGTGCTCTGAACCAGCGAGTGGTACGCAGACTGATACACGGCTGGGTTGTCTGTTGCCGCAAAGTCTGCCTGTCCGATATTGGCGTCGTCTTCGGGAAACTCGTCGTAGTCGACACTTCCCGAGATCCATGCTGACTGCCAGGCGTCACCGGGGAACACTGGCAAATACACAGCGTCGTTGTCGTATGCGATCTGCCCGAAGTCACAGAGCTTGCTGAAGCCGGCCGTGCTGTCCTCGCCCTCGCAGGACGAGCTCATGTGGTCGAAGAAGACAATCTCCGACACCCTGCCGTCGGGCGATCTCCGTGTCAGCGCCCCCACGTCCGTGCTGTTGTACACGGCCACGGTCGCGCCTGCTACGGATCCCGAGACCACGGCCTGGTGGAATATGAGTGGAAATTCATCCACGTCACGTCGGCTGCCCCCTTGTGTGTAGGTTCCGTTCCAGTACGCGAAGTATCCGGGCCGGGACGCGTCCCGGCCAATGAATTGTATATCGAGATACGAGTATATGCAAGCCATAGCGCTGTCGAGGAAGACATACGACGACTGGTACATGGTCATCATGCCACCCCCGAGAGAAGACTGAATCCGTGTCTTGGAAATGGTGCCAGCGTGGAATGCCACCACATGCATGTGCACCTCGCCGCTCAAGACAACCATGTCCTCACTGACCCAGTACACGTGCTCGTGTAGACCGATATCGTAGCTGTATTCCCCGACCAGCTCATGCACAACGTTGTCAACATACACCTGCATCACATAGTAGTCGGTGCCCGGGAACTCCATCATGACAAACGCACTGCCCTCTCTTGACACGACAAGCGTGTGTCTGACGCCTGGATCGTCAGCGGAAAAGCTCATCCCCTCCAGCGCTTGCCTGAGAACGTCTCTGCTGTCATGCACACGGTCCAGCATGCTGATCAGGGGTGCCAGGCCGTTGACGTTGTACCGCTGCACATTGTATGTGATCTTGCGGTCTGTCTGTCTCTGCAGCACCCACAGCGCGTCGCCGCCATGGCTGTAGCCCGCCATGGCCACGGTCCCACTGTCCATGCTGTTGATGACCCGGTCACTATGGATGCCCCCGGAAGACACCTCGAGTGCCCGCAGCCGCACGCCATCCCGGGCGTGCAGCGTCGTTATCAGGGCCAAGCGGCGCTCTGTGTGTTGTTGATCAGAGGCTGAGGAGAATATCACACACCCCGTAATCGAGCCTGCAGGCTCGGGCAGGGCCAGAGCGATCCGGTCGTACACGCCGCTGTGTAGCGACACGCAGTCGATACGGTCGGGGTGCGACACGAACATGTTGCAATCTGCGTTGCCGGGGTCGGCGTGCATGGTCAGGGGATTCCACACAGGCTCTCCAGTCCCTTTGCTGAGGATGCGCACGTAGAACTCGGCGACGGGTCTGTCAATCACCCCCCGGCGAGCAGAGCGCATCTCCGGAAAGACGGCATCGAGCCCCGAGGACACTGCGCGTGGCACGTAGTCGCTGATGCCCAGCGGCTGCCGGCTCGCGACTGCGAATTCGTCCGGCACAGTGTACGAGAATATGTGCAGTGAGTCACGCGCGACCACCAGCACGGCACTGTGCGTCCGGCTGAAGGTGTAGCGATATACGCCGGAGACCGAGAGCGTGAATAGGCTCTCGTTGATGATATTCTGCGACTCCATGTCGGCCCGCACGACGAGCCCCTCGGAGGGAGAGAGGGTGGTGTCCATCACCAGGAACGAGAGCTCAAAGCGTCTGATCCAAGTCTGCTGTTGCAGATCGCGGTCGGTTGGGATGAAGACAGAGAGTCGCGCACCGACAGAAGCAAACACGTCCATGTTCAGGAAGAAGTCGCCTGCGTATATGCTGTGGGCTACGAAGCGGGTGGTCTGTCGAATGTGCGCCACGTGGTCCATCCCGAGACCAGAATACCGGTAGTCTACTGCCCGGGCGGTGGTGTTGATCAAGATGCGTCGCGAGAAACTGGCACCAGAATCGAACGAGACTGTGTTCTGGAGGGGGGTAGCGGGATACTCCACCCCGTGCTTGGGAGTCCACTCGTGGCAGAACTTGCTTCCCATCCGCGAGATCGCATGTGCGTAGACAGCCGCCGGCCGGAAAAAGGTATGTGCCACCCCTCCCGGATTCATGTCGTTGTCACGGATGTCGACGACGTTCCAGACACACTGGTGCAGGTCGTCGGCGTCGGACGCCACATTGATCATGACGTTTTCGAAGCTCGAGAACTGATGTCTCCCGCTGGAGGGATTCTCAAAGAGGTTGGCATGTACAGGCGAGGACCCGGTCACGACCTGCTCAAACAACCGATGCTCGGCGCGGGACACGCACCGCACGTCGTGTGGAATCACACAGGGAAGCGTGATCTCGAGCTCGGGGTCACACACAGTGACACTGCAACCCCGCTTGCATAGGTTCCCGTTGTCCTCGACGCCCGTGAACCCGGGCAGACACGCCGCAATCTGGCAGTAGAGTGGTACGCGTTGCTGTACGAAATTCACAAAGCTCTGGCCGCTGTCGAATACGAGGTCCTGTCTGGGCATGCACGGCACACAGCCGCCGTCTCCACACTTGGCGTGGTAGTGGCCCGCTGCACATGCCACGATTTCGTCCCGGCACGAGTCACATGAGCCGTATGTGATGTCGTGTCTCCCGACAGAGCCAGTCTGCTTATCCATACACGCTGCGAAAACGACCTTGGGTCGGTTGCCCGAGACCTCGGTGTTGTATAGGCCCTCGCGCTCGTGGTCCAGAGAGCTACAGAGCGACACGTTGGCCAGACTCGCACAGGACTTGCAGGTCGCGTCGGTCCAGTCGTATATCTGGCCATGCGCACACTCGATCATGCTACACTCCTGCGCACACCCTCTGCCCCAGTCGGCCAGGCCCCTGGTGTTGCCACCCCCACACTCGCTGCACTTCTGGCAGGCGATCCCTCTCTTCGCATTCACGGCGACCCGGTGTCTGTTGGGGCTGGCCCTCTCTTCCTCTGCAAGGATCACTGGGCATGCACGCGGCACCAGGTAGTCGTTGACGTCTGTCGCGTCGGAGGATGTCTGCATGGTGCATGCCATCCGGTTGCACGCAAAGGGGCCGTCGCAGTGCATGGTGTCGCTGGTTCCGTACTCGCCGGCCGCGTTCTGGCTGCGGGAATCGCACACCCGACTGCATGCGAAGTCGAGCCTGTTCTCGTCCGCGCCAAAGACCGTCTCGAAGTCGTACCCTCCCAGGCCCGCTCCCCGGTTCAGACCAGTGACGTCGCTCTGACACAGGGGGGTGCGCGTGAGGAACTCCTTGTAGGCGCACTCGGAGTCGCGGCCGCGGATCCCCTCTCTGTTGATGCACGTCTTCCTCGTCATGGCGTCGCTGAAACACGTGCCCGTCGAGCAGGCTCGGCACACGCCTGGCCCAGCGAGACAATCTTCCCCGAAAGCGCCATCGGGGCATTTTGCGCACAGGGTACAGGCACTCTCGCGTCGGTTACTGTACTGGCCGCTCCCACACGAGTGACAGCTTGACGCACCTTCATTGGCGTTGTATTTTCCGGCATCGCAATCACGACACGTCATGATATCTCGCACCCCCACGGTCGTCAACTCTGCCCTGCGCCCCACTCCACAACCCACGCACGTGGTCCTGTCGGTGGACGCCACCGAGTCCTTGCACCAGACACACTGCGTCTGTCCACGGAGTAGCTGCACACTGCCTTCGGGACACTGTTGACATGACTGTAGGAGCGACCCTGTTGCCGCACCCGCCATAATATACGTGCGTAGTACTTCGTGGCGAAGTCCCACTCCGGGTGATGCGGCCACCGCGTATGACCCTGAAAAACAAGAGACACTACAATCGGACTGACTAAATGTATACACAGATGGCTGCTCTGAGTGACTCCCATAAAAAGGGGCCACCACTGGGTACAGCAGGTCTGTGTCAGGGCTGTCCAAGTTGTCCATATAGAGAACTGCGAGGTTGAATTTCCCACTTTCACACATTTCGCACTTGAAAACGTCTTCATGCCATATCGGTATGGATTTAAATGGATAACGACAGATACATGGGTATAGATATGCCAACGCTAGTGGTCCGTCTGTTTTCATGTGGTACAACATCACGTCGAGTGTCAATGATCCATCCGTAGTCATCTGCGGAATATCATCTCGTCCCATTGTGATAGGCGTGCTGCGACCCGTATACATGCATTCCAACCATTCACACACTCCACCTGACGAGCGCAGCTTTCCCAGCGCACACAATCTACACGCTGTGTCTATCTCGTTCTCCAGTACAACCAGCACTGAGTTTATAGCGCAGCCAGGGATGCACTCGCCCCAGCCTTCCTGGCTATACCACCCCCCTGTGCAAGCTGTGCACCCAAGTATGGCGACGCCACCTATGACACTGTCGACTCTCGAGTAGCCGGATGGACAGTAACACGCACTCGCATCTGTGGATAACAGAGCACCAGAGGGGCACATGCAGTCCGCAAAGGACGCCGACGACGGGACAGAGATTGCGAATTGCGGACAATCTATACAACCAGATGCCCCTGCCATATTCTGATATTTACCTGCCTCGCACGTGGCGCACACCCCAGTACCTTCTTGTGTTTTGTAAGTTCCTGCCCCGCATGCGATACAGCCACAACCCCCAGCCGTGTCAGGAGTGTGTCCAATACCACACGTATTAGAACACGGTGTGCATGCGAGGTTGCTGGTGGTGGTGCACTCGGAACGACTGTGCCAGGCAGCACATGCTTCTGTCGAGCACGTGGCGCACACCCCATTACCTTCTTGTGTTTTGTAAGTTCCTGCCCCGCATGCGATACAGCCACAACCCCCAGCCGTGTCAGGAGTGTGTCCAATACCACACGTATTAGAACACGGTGTGCACACGAGGTTGCTGGTGGTGGTGCACTCGGAACGACTGTGCCAGACAGCACATGCTGCTGTCGAGCATGCTGTGCATGGTATAGATCCAGCTTCTGATTTGTACGTACTGCCTAATACACAGGAAGTACATGTACAACCCCCATCATGGTTTGGGTTCTGTCCAGCCTGGCATACAGTGTTAGTACATGGTATGCATATTGAATTTTGCGTGGCTGAGCATGCCCTACGAGAATGCCAGCGTATACTACAGTCGCCACTTTCACATATATTACAGCTGTGTGGTACATAGCAATAGAAGCTATTTCCATTACTGCAAACTTTATCATTCCATCGTTTGTTTGATTTGATCTGCAGACACTCCTCATCTTGTGTAGACTGACCAAAAGGCGTGAACGTCCCACTTGGTTGATCTGTGTCCCACAACCCTTGACTGCTAGTATCATAATTACCTGGAGCATCCACTAGATTTGAGGTATCTGCATGATATTTATACGAAATCCAAAATTCAATGGATCCTGAACTCCGGCGTGCGCCAGCCCAGTAATTGTTGTTACGCCACGACCAGTGCTCACGCTGCGTTGCGGTGGCTGGCAGGGCCAGTTTACTACCCCCTCCCATATTACTACAAGTGTCGTGTGCTTGTTGCCAATTTCGCGTACTCGAATGCCACCACAGACACGCTTGCGTTTGCTTATAATAACGCCAAAAAATATTATTACTCACACCCGGACACGCTTTTCCGCTGTCAGACCACTGACCACTGTCACATGCACCGTTTGTGATGGAATTATCAGTGCCCGTTGATAGAGTGCCCACCGTTCTGAGAGCAGGTGTAAGAACAAAGTTATTAACTCTGCTTACATTGGCGACACTGTCTAATACTTCTATATGAGTGATGACATCGACGTGGGCTCCAGTATATACTTGCATGAAGACTCCTTCGTCAAATGCATTTACGCTAATGTAAGTGCACACATCGTGTGTGATGGACGGAGCCAATAGACGACGCATTGTGTAAGAGGGGGGCGGGGGCGGTGCGGGGGTTGCGGATGGATATGTGATCATGTCCCCTGTGACAGGCATTGATTCTCTATCGAAGTACGGACACGTGGTATTTGAAAGCACCCGAACTCGGAGACTGAGGTTCGAGTACGCTGTAGGGGTGCCCGTCTCGTTGTAATCGGTCACGTTCCAGTCATATAAAAAAACGAAAATATTGTTATAATCGTCTGCTGTGGCGTTTCTGGCCTCTGCCACAAAACTCTCACAGTGTGTTTTCCACTGTAATATTCTATCTTCAATTAGGACGTGTTGGACCAGCACTGAAGCACTGCCGACCAGCACCACGTCCACATATATGTTTGTCTCGTTCCACACACCGTCATAGACCCCTATGTGATTAGAGATTGCCCCAGCAATAAGCATAAACAGGACGGCGCAGCGCAGGCAGTGTGGTACTGCTGCTGACATTTGCATGCATGTTTGAGTTTGTTAAATACAGAAGATACCAGGCACCCCACATAATATCATGCTGATGTGCAAATTTTGTTTATTATCAGTAAAATAGTCTATACCCACCCCAGCGCGCGCGTGCCGGCGTACATGTGGAGACGGGAGGCGTGGGCGGGGATATCATAGTCATTATGCGAAGTGTGACGCGCGATGTAGTTGCGGGGGGCGCTGAAGGCATTGGCAGCACACGTGGGCGCTATCGGGGCGAGCGAGCGGTCGACAGCGAGTGTGGTTGCCTGTGGGTCGAGCAGCGGCCTGGCGAGGCAGTAGACCGTGCTGGGATCGAGTGTGGCCAGGATCTGCAGGAAGTCGGACGTCAGGTGAATGCTGCTCGGGAGGAGCACAACGTGGCGAGTGCAGTGGTCGGCTTTGAGCACGGCCTGTAGCACCGAGCTCGGCCCGAGGTCGCTGGTGATGTCGAGCACGCAGCTGCAGCGGCTCGCGGTGTCCCCGACGAGCGCCCGGCACCAGAGACGGTGCATCGAGAGGAACTCGTCTGCGGACACCACCAGCCGCACGTGGTAGGCGGCGGACTTGTGTCTGGACAGCGACTGGTGCACTGTAGTTAGCATGTGCGCGCCGCTGACGCCCAGGGCGTGGTTGGACGTCCTCTCAGACGCTGGCATAATGACGAGCACAAGCGTGCTCTTGCTGGCACCGCACACGCCCTGGGCCGAGCGGGCTGCGGCCAGGCCCCGGGCCTCGGGTGTGGGCGCAGGCACTGGGGCTGTGGGTGCGGCTCGAAGGTTAAAGACAGGCTGGATCCTATCCGAGTACTTGTTATAGAGCACGCTCACGATAAAGACGTTGAGCATAGAGACGTATGTAAGCATGATCAGCAGGAAGACGTGGCGCTTCGGGATCATCGCCCGGCGCGAGCGACTCGCATATACCAATTACAGGCGTCACTGTGATGTCACGCACTCGTCGGTCACGTAGCACACAAGGGGCATGAGAGAGAGCACTCCGTCGTTGCGGTTGAAGCCGAGGGACTCAAGGATCCTGAAGAAGCGCTCGTCCGGAAACATGAACTCGTTGACCTCGCAGTCCTCGGCCGTCGTCTCGGGCACGCAAGCGTGCTTGATGGCCTCGGTGCACATCTTCTTGACGCGCACTGTGTTGTTCTGCCCGGGGGCGTTGGCGAAGCGGCTGTGGTAGCAGACAGTGTGTGTGGGGAAGCACGCTACATGGTCGGTGTTTGCGAACTCAGACCCGTAGCAGTTGTAGTCAGAGAGGTCCTGCGGCCCCTGGAAGAGCCAGAAGCCCTCGGTCGAGTACATGTCGAAGAGGATGCCGTTGGTACCTATGTCCGAGAAGCATCCCCCGTCGACAACACGGACGACCCTGGAACCGGTCGTGTGCTCACGGCCTATGTCGTTCTTGCACGTGCTGCTGGTCGGGTACACCATGGTGCGCGAGAGCGAGCAGTCGTCTGTGTCGAGCACGTGCACCATGTCGAGTTCAAAGAGCTTGCAGACGTCCGACGCGATCCTGTTGTGGTTGCGGTGTGTGGTGTCTCGCAGCCACTGCAGCTCCTCACAGTCGACAATCTGCCGGCAGGTGGCCATGGCTGCGGCGTCCTGCCACATGTTGTAGAACTCCTCGGCCGCGTGTTGCAGGTAGCCGGATATGATGATATACACCTTGTGCTCGCGCTCGTCCTTGGTGTTGGAGCGCGTGAACGTGTGGTAGATCCCGATCTTCGACGGGATCTCGTTCTTCCACTCCCGCTGGTCGACCTGCCGATGGAAGAACATGTCACAGAGGGCGTTGGGCGGGTCTGCAGGGCGTTTGCCCGCCTCGGCGTCGGCAATGCAGTCGAACTTGGCGGGTTCCAGCGCATCCGCCCGGATTTCCTCGACGTACGTTTCGAGCAGCGTCGTGTAGTGTGCAAGGTTGTTGACGATCTTGAGCGCGTGCGGGTTGAAGCTGGTCTTCTCACTCGGCGCGCGGCACTCGTACATAGAGATAGTGTTGCACATGGTCTTGCTCATGGGCATTACGTTGGCGGGGTCGGCGTCCATACACGAGAAGTAGAAGCCGTGCAGGTCGCCCTCGCGGTCGATGTGGTGGTTGGGCATCAGCTTGATGCGCGAGTGGGACCCCATGTCGACGGCGTTCTGGCAAGAATCCATCTCCAGCGGTGTGTTGGGGTTGTACTGGTGCAGCGTGTCAACGTGTCTGGCCATTTCCCTGTATCCTTTATTGCATATATAGGCATATGGCGTTGGCCGGCAGAATGACATTCCGTCTTTTCGCCCTGGGCGTGCTGTGCATCACACACGCCCACGCACACTCCCTGCGCAAGTTTTCACATATACACGCTTGTGCTGAGCTGGACCTCATGTCATCGACGTCGCAGGACTCCCTCTACATCGAGGCGTATGAGTGGACGAAGCACGCCCCACTCTCTGACTGGCAGATGCGGGACGCGACCCCGGAGGAGAGGAGGCGGATGGTACTCGTCTTCAAGACGCCAGCAGGCAACGTGCCCTCGCTCTACTGTCAGTCGGTTTCTTATAAATGCGACATCAAGATGCCCAAGGTGCTGCTCTCCTACATACACATTGGGACCTTCAACGGACAGGTGCACAAGATTATATGCGCCGATGCCTCGCGCGTGTACACCATCGTAAATCTGTCCTCGTTTCCGGTGGTGGGTGACGTCGAGATACACAGCGAGCTATCTGTGGACCGGAAGACCGAGTCTGTGCACGTCGCGATTAAAGCAGAGTACGACGTCCCCTGGTACCTGACATGGCTGACATCGACGTCGGAGAAAATACTACTCGCGAGTTACAACGACGAACTGCTGGAGAGCGTGAAGCAGATGTGTCGGCCCATCAATTGAGTTCTCAAAGCGGGGCGCCGTGGCGAATCACGTAGAACGCCACGGTCACCAAGGCCACGGCCACGCACGCCACCTGCAGCGTTGTGATCATTGTGCGAGCGAGTGTATTGTCGCTATTGTTTTCAGTTTGAGGGCCCACGACTCGGTGCACTGCCGTAATCTCGAGGCCTACAATGCGCGTGATGGCCAGACTCTCTGAAAATTCAAAGACATGTGCCTCTATGAAAGCCTTGGCGATTGCCTGCTCCGAGCCGACAACGCTATGTGTCATGGATTGGTGCAAGACCACTGCGCGCACAATAATGTCCCTCGGCGTGTGCTGTGTGGCAGGCATAGCGCTCACGACCGTCTCACGCCCCCCCCTTGACAATGTCCCGACCAGGGCTGTAAAAACGTCGGGGCCATGCATTACGTCACACATGACGATGGGATTGGTGAAAGTGGTGGCGAGGGAGGACTGTATCGAGAGGGCGAGCAAGTCGAGACCATCGAGAAAGCGCTGGTCGAGCGCATGCAGGTCCAGGGGCATGTTGCTGTAGAGAGAGAATTTGAACTCCACGGCCATGAAGCTCTTTGAAAGAGAGACACAAGCTCGGGTCATCCCTGGCACCGCCGTGTCTGTGGCCTGCTGTGGGGCGGAGTTCCATGGGAACTTGATGAGGCCGGCTCCACACCCCCAGCGGCAGGCGCGATTTCCAAAGACGTCGGGCACGACCTGCAGATATGAACCGCCCTGGAGCAGGTTCTCGCCTCTGCGTGGCGAGGTCAGACCCCTCAACACACACTCGTTTGTCATGATTAATTCCTCGAGTGGTCTTTCTGCATCCCCAAGGACGAGGAAGGTGTTCGTTGACGTGACTGTCTGTACCCGATGCTCATACTCTGCCACGCACAAGACACGCACGAATATCCGGTGTCCGGTGGTGTTAGGCGCTGCAAATCGTAGCAGCATGGAGGGGTTGCGGGACAACGTGATATAGTCTGGCTGTTGACCGCGCACGAATTCGCCGGCCGTCGCCGACCCGTATATCCGCTGCGCCTGCGTCAGATTGCCGTCGCGAATAATACACTCACTGTCGTTGTGTTGTAGCAGGTTGACGTTGAACCAGCTCGAGTTTGTCCCGTTGTATGTGCGTATCAGCGAGTTGATCGACTCGCACGACCCAGCGTCGTTCACGGATTCCTCTCGGCACTGGTCAACGTGGTCCGGGAGACACAACTGTGGGATTATCAGACTGGCCTCGCTCAACAACGGACACGAGATATGGAACTTCCACGTGTCTGATATTGCGTCGTATAAGAGCGGTCTTTCCTGGACCACGTTTCCCAGAACCACATTTCTCAGAACAAAGTCTGCCCTGACGCTGGCTGTAAGCACCGCCAGAGCCACAGCGCAAAGCCAGTGTGTATACATTTGGCGCACGCTGCTTATACCCTAAATACAGACACGCCCAGCAACAAATTTCCCGGCAAGGCATCTGCCGGTAAAAAGTAATTTGGGCGTGGAGCTCCTGCATATCACAGGCCATGGTGCCATGTCAGACTTTGCGGACGAGCGTGGGTTCCTCAAGGACTACATGCAGGTCCTGGCCTGCAGGTACATTGGAGACGAGTCCACATACAACAAGTTCATAGCCAAGCAGGTAAGCGTGCGCAACGACGACGCAACACACAAGCAGATGTCCGTCGCGTACATGCAGTCGCTCAAGGACAGGATCGCGTGCTGCATCGAGTCTTTTTCTAACAGTGGCCATTCGCGCATCGCTGAGTTCTGCTTGAGCGTCATGAGCCTCGAACAGCCGGTCTTTCCTCGTATAGAGAGGTGGTCTATCTGTAGTCTCACGGGGGTTAATTCGAACGAGAGTCTGCAGGTGGGCGCTGCTGGCGATATCGGGAGTGTCGACATCCGACATGAGCCGTTTGTGCGGGGGCTGTGGATGTGCTCGCATGTACACGAGATCGAGTACATGCGCATCAACAACTTCCTGAGCACGCAGGACAGCCAGAAGAGCATCACACTGAACGTATCAGAGTACATTGCCAGTAGCCACTTCCCGAGCGACGCACATATGCAGATCTACTTTGACACCTTCAGCATGGTGCTGGGGGTACTCGAGGGCACGCAGCGGTATATAGTGCAGGGTTACAAGGACGCGTGAAATGATGGTCTTTATTTTTTCGTGTTGGCAATAAAAGGAGAGTATCTATTGAGCTTGGACCTGACAGCCTGTGCTAGACTGGGGAGGTTGTAGATGAGAGGCAGCTGGAATTGCAGCGGAAAGTGTCGCCCACACAGCGTGATGTGGTGTCTGACCCCGAGCAGGTCGTCGAGCACGTCAATGCTCGACAACGAAGTCGTGCGTTCGCACAGCGCACAGGACCGACACCCGACATCATACGCTGTGCATTGTTGTATGTTGCATTTGTTGAACTCATGCCCAGTCGACTTCCACTCGTGTACGTGCATGCAGATGACACAGAAGTAGAAGCGCTTCTTGCGCAGACGCAGGAGACGCCCCAGCATGCAGACTGCCACCATGAATTCCGACTCGTGGCACTTCTCACAGAACACCAAGTGGCTACCCGAGGAGCGGATCTTGCTGCTGATGACCGGGTCGCTGTCCTCCAGGGAACACCGAAAGCATATGTGCATGTCCAGGCAGTTCAGAGTCGCGTTGCTGTCTGAGAGCAGTCCCTGCTGCACCGCGACCGCCTGCATCCGGGTGATATTCACGGGGAGTGTGTACACGTCCGCGTGCTCTTGGATCATCTTGATACACGCAAGCCTATGCGACCCGAAGGCACGCAGCTGTGGTATGATGGCAGCGTATGACGGGTGGCTGAAGCGGGGGCTGCCGAGCGCGTCGAGGACCAGCTGCCTGTCTATCCCGAGCTTCGTGTTCTCCTGATGCTGGTGCTGCGCGTGCGCCTTGCCCTTGGCAACCCGGTTGCACTTCTCGATGCCCACATGCGCGCTCGTGTTGATAGACACCCAGTCCATTGCCTCTTTCTGTAGGGCACTGAAGCGGAAGTTGTCGATGATGGCCGAGAACTGCCGGAAAATGTCTTCAATGTCGTCTTCGAGGCCAAAGACGTAGCACAGCACCTGCTTCTCGACCGGCATTGACGACTCCACGAAAAACACAAAATACTCTATGATGGAGAGCCGGATCACGCTCAGGTTCTCCTGACAGAAGAGGTAGAAGTCGGCGTCGTTGCCCAGCGACACGAGGCGGTGGAAGAACGCGTATAGCTTCACCCGCAGCGCCCACAATGGCCTCTTCGACCGCCTCCGGAAAATACCGAGACAGCACCCCAGCACAATGTTGAGCAGGTGTAGGAGGTCCCCGGTGTTCAGGTCTGACATGTGCGGGAAATTGAGGCGGTTGTGCTTCACGTAGGGCATGCTGTACTGGATCATACGCAGCATGAGCTCGTTGCTGTTGACGCCGAGCATTGTCTTGCGGACGTATTGTCCGATGTCGTACATGTGGTGGCACGCGAGGACGTCACCCCGCGCCAGCACGAACGTCTCCTTGGGGGCCAGCGACAGCAGGCTGCACCCAGAGGCCGACATGTAGACGTACAACAGATACCGGTCGATCTCCTGCTGACACTCGACTCCCATGTTCATCTGGTCGTGCAGATCGCATATGACGGAGGCCACATGCGGGTCTATAATATTCATGTCGAGAGCGTTGATATCAAGCCCCATTACGCGTGTCAGGTCAAACTCACCCGATGTGCACATCACCGGGTCTATGACCTGAACTCGTTTCGTAATGGGGCTCAGGGAAAATCCTCCATATACACGTTGTGCTGCTCTATGTGTTTGTACCCGTTTAACGTCTTGACGCTGTACCTGTTTCGCTGATGCGCCACGATGGGCAGCGGCATACACTCGACACTCGAGTTGGAGGGACACACCAGCATGGCACTGGGATGGTATTCGCCCAGCTCGTTGCATATATTGCCGTACTTCTGTATGGGCACGTTTGTCTTTATCCCCTGGTGCAGCGTCTTGTAGAAGATCAGCTGCGTGGTCTTGCGCAGACAGAGCACGCACATCCCGTTGGTGTCGTATTCGACGTTGGGTAGGATGAACTGCGTGCCGACAAACGGCTGTGTGTTGTCGATGATCATACACTCACACTGCTGCCCCATGACGCAGTCGTTCTCAGCAGTGCTGCGTGACTGCCGCATGAAGCGCTCCTCATACACCCTGCTCACAAGCGGGATGCTTGGACCAGGCTGCACATGCCCGATGCTGTTCAGGATCTTCACAAAGGGGATCGTCTCGAGCAATGAGGAGGTGTCGAAGCAGGGCTCGCTCTCGATATGGGAGGGGGCGCGCCGCAGATGCAACTGCACTATTTCTTGGATGTCGTTGATCGTGCTCTCGTCGGCCTTCCCCGGCTTCTGTCGCTTCATGGGCACACCACAGAGCGACTTTGCCTTACGCTTAGAGGTGTTCCAGTTTCCGGGAAGCGTAGTCATCATGCAGCACAGACGCATGGTGGAGACAAACAGAGCATATTTATTTTTTTGTCAACATTACAGGCTCTGGGTCATCATCATGATGTCTACCATCTCGTGCGGCCGGGCGCCTGAGATGCACTTGGCAAATATTCGGATGCGGTCAGGGTAGTGTTCGTCTCCATTCGCCCGCAATATGTACGGCTTGGGGTATGCGATATTGCTCTTGCGGTCTCCGATGCCCCCGACCGGGAACGAGTCCATGTCACCGAGTTCGCGTTCTATGAAGTTCTTGCGTTTTGTCTCCGTTTCACTCGCTATGAATTTCGGAGTTGTTAAAACTCCGGCACTTGACGACAATTTTGTAGAAATGCGCGAGCCGGCGTAAATGGTGGTATTATTACTGCCTTGTGTGGTCACTCTCTCGAAGAAATCACTTTCAAAATCAAAGTACCACTGGATCATCTGACCCGCCCTGCACTCAAAGTGTCCATTCATCACAGTTTGCATCCCTCCTATGAGGATCGATGATACGGTGTCGCCCGACAGCATACTCGCGTACGCCATACCCAGCGCGTATCCCTGTGCCGTGAAGTACGGCATATTATTGAGCTCGCCTACCACCTTGGATGTATTTTCCATATTGATAGATTTTGAGACATAACCCCCCTTGTTGATTTGTTGCGCAATTGTCTTGAGTTCCTCCTTGTTTTTGATAAATTCATGAGCCGTCGTCGAATTGTGGTAAAGCCACGCAAGTATCCTCTTGGAATCATCAGACATATCACCGAGGTTGCTCACCACAGCTGGGTACGCCTTGTTGGGGTGGATGATGCTGCCATGGCGATTGAGCTGCTGCCCGCAGTTCAGCACGAGGTCGTTCTTGTGCACGCAATACTTCATCTTGTGGTTGTGGAGGTGGCTGCGAGAGTTGCTCTGGTCGCAACACCACAGCATCATGAGGGGCTCATTGACCTTGCAGGCCATGGTGTGTTTGGCGGCCGAATCGACACGGGTCCCGGTGGCGGCGGCGATCCCAGGGAACGACATTTGCAAACGCGCCTCGGTCCTTATATAGTGTGAGCGGCGTCTTGGTCAAAGATGTGCGTGCCACTCATTCTACAAGGGTGTGTAGATTGAGATGGCGCATATACTTATTGATGCTGGTCAGAATGAGGGCGTTTCGGTACCAGTCGCTGTCGGACCCCAGATTCCTGATGACGTGCGCCATGTAGTGCCGCCTGTTTGTCGAGTTGTCGGACACGCCCATGTCCCGGTGCAAGCGCCTGAGACCTTGCGAGTCTGAGCCCGCACGTTCGCTTGGGAAGTCTGACATGCATATGTGCGCGTGCAGCTGGTACACGCTCGGGTGGTAGTGGAAAAACACCCCAAACCCGGGCCAGGCACGGTGACGCTCCCGCACAAACCGCGCCACTCTTTGGTATATGTTGCGCAGCAGCGGCACATCGCCGCCCCGCAGGTCTCGGATCGTCTTGAGACGCGTGTCTCTGAAGATGACGAGATACCGGGTGTCTTGCCCGGGGTGTATGTCTTTGGCCAGAATGTAGTCATGGCATTCGTAGTACACCTTTTCACAGCTCTCTATACTGTAATTGTTGTCTATCATGTTATAGATCCACCGCTTGTCTGCGTGTCGGCAGTTTGTGTCTATGTACCTCTGGAACGCTGCACTGTTGTATATCTCTGGGGAGCACACCACACATTCTCGCCCCATTTTCCCACATGCGCCTGCACTTATATGCGCAACATGTCGCACGATGTGTGTTCGCGTGTGATATGTGGAAACCATACTGCCGTGTATATAAACAAGTCGTTGGCATTGTGTAATGAGACAGCTGGTTGTGATGTGTATTAAACTGGCCCTCTGCAGCGCGTTGATGTTTGGGAAGATGTCTCTCATGCAGTCACGCATCGGCAGCCGGGACGTGGCATGGCACGACACACAGACGCAGATGGTCCTGACCTCGGTGCAGATATACGTCGTGTTCGTCGCCATGCTCGTGTTGAAGGGGTGCCGCTTTGTGCTACACACGGTCTACAACAGCACGCGCTACGCAGCACTCGGACGGCTTTCAGAGGCGGGCGTGCGTGAGAGCGCGCCCGGGTCGGTCAAAGACAGCAGTGGCAGGGCGAGCACCTTCGAGTTGCCAGACACCGCGACGGAGGACGACATCGCAGACGACATGTCCGACATGTGCCTCGACGTGGTCGAGGGGGCACCGCAGCCACACCTCATCTTCCACACAGAGGACGCGCTGCACCGGTACGTCATCAGTGTGCACGTCTTTGGCTGCGTGCTATGGGGCACAGTGTACTGTCTGGACTACGCGCACACCCAGGCGGTGCTCTATTTCATAGTCGGACTCTTCGTCGGATGGGTCTTCCGAGTCATCTTCTACAGCAAGAACACACAGATACAGAGCCGCGGTACCATGGCCGTGCACATTGCCAACGTGTTTCTCATGACCCTGGTCATGTGTCTCTACATCTCAGACCAGGAGCCGCACACAGACTACGCGTCCATCGCCATCGAGTACATGCTGCCAGTCGCCACAGGGTATGTGTGGACCACCGTCGTCTCGCAGGGCAACGCGCTGCAGCACACCTACAACTCGCTCGTGTCCACCTGCTTCGTGTGCCTCCTGGTGCTCGCCAAATCGGACCCGCACGTGTTCGCGTCCGTGTGGACGGGACAGACCCTCGTAGTGGCCTACACCGTCGGCGTCGAGCCCATCCTCAAGTACATTGTGATCCACGTCTTCGTCATCTCGATCCACACGGGACGGCGTGTCGAGACGGTCGTCGTGTTTGTGTGTGTGTACGCGCTGTGCAGAATGGCGCACATCCCGACAGTACTCTGGGACTTCCGGGACTACACGGTCGCGGTCTGCGTATGCATGCTGTTGCTCATCCAGAGCATCCGCAACTGCCGTGCAGACGCGTTGAAGTTATCAGGGGATACGAGCAAATAATTAGAGTAAATATGTGTATTGAATAAAAAACGAATTTAAAAAGGCGAATGACACTCACTACAGAGCATCTGGGATGTAGTGCGACCCATGGCGAGTACGCATGCAGCGTGGCCAGTGACACAGGGTGTGTATAAATATAATCAACAAGAATCCAGCAATAATAAAAGCAATCTTCACTTCACTGAATTCCGGCGTTTTTTTGCACTCGCGGTCTTCTCTTCCATACCATCCTCCCATAGTTCCTTGGTCAAATGTGGCAGGTGTCTCCCTGTCCACATTTCGGCTATACACCTTGGAGTGGAATTGAATTTTATAACCAACTCCGCGCGTACCAACCTGTCTTTTCTTTTTTTTAAAGTTTCGGATAGTTGTTGGCTCTGTACCTCTCGTTTTGCAGCATAAATTGCAAGTGAATCCTCTCTGCTGTGAATTTGCAATATAGTGGGATCGGTCGCTGGCAATCTGCACTTGGGTGCCGCTCCCCGGGTGTGACTATGCGTGATTCCTCGATAAGTCACACCATCCCGTATGTTTTTCACTACCGATTCACTAAGATTGAACCTGTCGGCAAATATACTGATGAGGTGCTTTTCTCCGCACTCCTCAGTTTGTTTGTATGTGTATATTTCGATTACAACATCATCTTTAGCAACACGATTGGTGCGTTTTGTCATAGCAGTATCGTCTTTAGACTGGTCTATTGGCGATTTAGAACCGTGCCCGACTGTATCTGAATATGAGCAACCGGTTGATGCAATATTTTCTGCGGCTTGGCGTGCTGCGGCTGCTTCTATATCATCTGGTGCCAAAATTTCATATGTTAGAATTTCGTTCAATTCCATGTCATCGCATGAATTTTCATAGTTCGTCCAATTCACGTCGGTCATTATATCACGTGTGTGTTGGCGATGAATGAATGTCTTATATACCACTGGTATAATTTCCAAAATGTATATTTAGTATATTATAATCAAATGTATAATGTGCGTATACTGTATATATATATATATATATATATATATATATATATATATATATATATATATATATATATATATATATATATATATCCTCGTGGTTTGCAGCGTTGTATTCAACGTTTTATTCGTTTTTTTTTTATTTCGTGACTGATCGGCTGGCTGGATAGCCTCTGTGTATATGCCCATGTCATATATCCACATGAACAGCTCGCCCGCGACGCTCCGGTGGAGGGACATATACCTGCAACTCGCGCTGCCCGCCGGACGCTGCTTCGACCGGGACGTGCACCTGTCTGTAATGCGGCAGATGCACGCACACATTTGCGAGCACGGTCTCACTGCCAGATGCGACGGGCCGGGCGGCGACCTCTTCTTTGCGATGCGCCACTACCAGCCTCTGCTGCGCGACATGTTCCCGTCCTTGACGACGGCCCGATGACGTACGGATTCATAGAGAGTCGCTTTGTCAGTTGATTTAATGCCGACCATGACATGTCGACACGCAACAGCCCATATATTAATTTTTTACAATACTACCTGGTGGTGACCCAGTGCTGGAGCCGCCCCAACATGCCCATGCCGCCTGTCAAGCGCACGTCTCTCGGGAAGACGCGCATCAAGAAGAAGTCGGCCGAGCAGCAGTGGGCTAAGTGCGGCACGCAGATGGTGAAGGCAGACCACATCGCCCGGGCCTTGGACGTCACGACGGCCCGGAAGCGGGCGTTCTGGTGTCTGACGTGCCCGCAGACGCACGCGATGAGTCTAGTGCTGACCACTGACAAGCGCTACAAGCACGCAGGGCACTTCAGACACCCGCAGGTGCGGGGCGGGGGTGGCTCTGTGCACACGCACACGGGGGCGGGCGAGAGCGACGAGCACCAGCTGGCCAAGGCGCTGCTGCAGAGCCGGGTGGGCGGGTACAGATTCCTTGTGTCCCAGTGCACAGGGTGTGCTGACCACGACTGCTGGGAGGACGGCGCGAACGCGCATGTCGAGCTCGAGCGGAGCGTCTCAGTGGGTGGCAATCGCTACATATACGACGCTGTGCTGAAGCGGGGCGGCGAGAGCGTCGTCATGGAGGTCTGGCACACGCACGAGACCGGGGCGTGCAAGATCAGCGACACGCACTCAGCAGGCTTCAAGTTCGCCGAGTTCTGCACGGCGGACGTGCTGCGCCTGCAGCACATCAACCCCCCTGCTGCCTCCCTGTCTGATAGATGGGTGTTTTTGGAGAATCTCAAAATCCGCACTTTCTCATGCGCCCCGTGCCTGGTACGGGAGCAGGAGCGTGTGAAGGGGTGCGAGCAGAGGAAAGAGATAGAACGAGAGAGAGAGCGTGAGGAATATAGAGATAGAGCGCGCTGGAGAGAGAGACAGAGAGTGTATCAACTTGAACGTAAGAAACAGATAGAGGTAGCGCGCTTGAATGATATAGAGAGGGATAGAGTGTATCAACTTGAACGTGAGAAACAGATAGAGATAGCGCGCTTGAATGATATAGAGAGAGAGAGAGAGAGAGAGAGAGAACTGGAGCGTTTGAAAGAGAGAGAGACGAAGCGTTTGAAAGATATAGAGAAAGAATTACAAGTGAATATACAGATACACACAGACAAATTGATTTTGAGAGAGAGAGAGAGATGTGTAGAAGAAACGCGAGACAAAGCAACCGATTTAGAAAATGAGAGAATTTACAAAGCACAGACAGCTTTATTGATGGGCAACAATAATCCAGGGCTGTGGATGCAGGTATTCGGCGCTGCAAAAAATGAGTATATGTGTATGTGGAGAAAGAGACAGCAAGAGAAGGCGTATATGAAGGAACGCGCAAAATTACGATGCCAAGCGCGAGCTCAGGATCGTGTGGATCGAGAGTTGTGGCCGAGAGTATTATAGTTTTAGTAAAATACTGTTCATAACATCGAGAGACAATCACACGTTTTCGTCGCACCGGGCCCCCGTGCTCGCGCGCTCGCGGACCCACCAAGCCCCGAAGAATAGCGACATCATCGTCATGTCGAGGTCGGGGTTGGTCTCGGGTGGCCGCTCGCGCACGATGACGGCCTCGAATATGCCAGGCGCGGCAATCATTACAGGGTCCCAGTAAACTCCCATATATCCGAATTTTCGCCGATTTCCAATAGTATGGCCTGCAGCTCGCTCTTGGGCATACCAAAGACGAGCAACACAGCCTCGTCGACCAGGGCCTCGCAGTGCGTGTGTCGGAAGCCGAGCGTCATCCAGCCACTCAGCGGGTAGTTGAAGTGTTTCATGATGCTCGGGGTCAGCCCCCGCACGCGCATCTGGTCGTAATTGACGTTCATGCTGCCGAGCTGATCGGGCGTCCACTTCATAGACCACATCTCCGCCAGGTCGGCGCGCATGTCGACCAGGGGGTTGATGGGAAAGACAGACATGTCCAGCATCTCGTATAGCGTGAGCGCCCCTCGATTGATCCACTCCGACTTGTCGGGCTGCAGGGTCTTGAGCTGGGCCGCCGAGAACCCGTAGTCTGAGCGCAGTCGTCGCCAGGTGAGGCACTGTGCCTTCACGTCATCCCAGAGCAAGATCATGCGGGGCTGGTCCCAGATACCAAATATCTTTACAGACTGTATCGCCGAGATCTCCATATTTCCATGCCACTGACTCACACTTATATGGCAGATTGATTGCCATTATACAATATAAGGCAGTCGTGCCATCGGCAAATGTCTGGCACTGTACTGCCAGAGTCGGTCTTTGTAATGCTCGCCGAGAGCGTCATATTCGCCATGTACGCAGTGGGACTCGTCCTGTTGAAGTACACCATGGGCGCACAGCCTGCCGCATTCGCCGTGCTTGCCGGCTCGTGTGTGCTAGTGACAGCCATCCAGATCCTCGCAGTATCGCTCTCTGTCTTCTTCCCCCACAGACTGCGAGAGAGCGTGGTGTCCCTGATGCAGGTGTCGTGGCACTGGATCCTCGCGCTCACGGCCAACTACGCGACGTTCCACGTGCTGCTATTGACGGGACCAACCAATTCCCGCATCCTCTTCTTCCGCATGTTCTATACCGTGAGCGTGCACCAGAAACAACACGAGTATGTCACCAACCTGCACTTCACCGTCGGACTTGCAGTGCTGCTCTTCTTCACAGCCATCACCACCGTGCTGTACACGCTCACCAAGAACCGGCTGTCTGCCACACAGCCGCCCTCGGACGTGTCCCGGCTTGTCACTATGGCCTCCGCCACTTCCCTCTTCACACAGTACTCTATGTTCCTCTTCCAGGCCCGCGTGTGCGCCAACGCCGAGGACTGTCGGGTGGAGCTCATGGACGCAGTGATCAGCAGAGACTTCTCGGTGTGGAGAAACGCCTCGGTGTATGCTGCCGTGCTGCTGTCCGTCGACGTTCTCTGCTTCGTCTTGTGGGAGCGGCGTCGCAACGGCACGACTGGTCTCTCTGCATGCATTCTCTACGCCACCATCCGACTGGGAGGCACCGCGTGCTACTTCATCGTCATCCTGGTGTTGTTCGACACACCACTGCACTCGCTGCAGATCTACAACTACGTGCTGGGCGGGCTCATGCTCGTCGCCAACGCCGTCGGCATCACTCGCTTCATCCGCTTTCAGGGCGAGCCCCGGGGGCCCGCTCCCGGCCCCGCCATACAGAGCCTCACAGGCAACCGCAAGGACATGCTCAAGCGAGAGCCCGTGGACACGATCACACACGAGGATATGCCAGACAACTACATAAATGTGGGTACACGACAGACGAGGCTCAGACGCAAGGTAATCCGCAAAAACGCGTGAAGATACTTCGACATGGATTTATTGTGATCGTATCGGATATTACGATGTTGAATTTACATCGCGGTATTTCCCCAATGGAGTACATGCAAGCGAAGTGGTGTGATCGTATCGGATATTACGATGTTGAATTGACATCGCGGTATTTCCCCAATAGAGTGCTGTGGGAGTGACAATAGGAGCAGCTTTCTGAAAATTTTCTTTCTCGTCCGAAGTTGCATTCGACGATGTCCTGTCACGTTTTCGACCACACAAATGTGGTCAGCAAACTTATTACTATTAAATAATTCTAAATAATTTGTGAAGCATACACACGCTAACCTCACTGCCACAGGCAGGACTCGCCCGGGCCCAGCTTGACGGGCTTGGAGATACACGTCTGGCCCACCACGCACACCAGGCCCTCCACGAGGGGGCACTCCTCGTCACGGAGGGTCGTCACAATGGGCACGTTGTCTTCGCCGCAGAGCTCCACCGTGAGCATGATATTGCGGTTCGTCTCTGTGTCCACCTCGAACTCGCACTGGGCGCTGTTGCGGTTCTCAGAGCAGACCAAGAGGCGCACACACGGTCTGCGCATCTCGTCCAGCGTCGCCGAGCCCAGCACGTAGTAGGCCGCAAGCTGCATCTTGAAGTACTCTGCGGAGCTGGAAGTCGCTTCCTTGTGGAGGTCTGTGTCCTCCACGCGCAGGCCTTTCTCCACACTGCGCAGCTCCTTGTAGATCTCACGGCTGACGTTGACATACACGCGACGGCCCTCGCGCAGCAAGCAGCGAGAGACAGTAACAAAGTCCATAACCCCAGCGTAGGGCGTCTCCACGCCCACGTCGCGGCACTCGACAGAGTAGAGACCATTGTGCATATACTTGCCGCTCTCCCCGTGCGGTTTGATGATGCCCATGAGAAGATCGCCCTTGCCCTGCTCCCACGGTCCGAGCACCCCACTCTTTTTGAGCTCCTTCCCCATGTAGAGGGTGCCGTGCCGCACGCTCTTGACCCTGGCACTCTGAATCAAAATACTCAGCCGCTTCGCCTCACCCTGCCACTGCATGCGCGAGTTTGACACATTGCTGAGGGTCTCCTGCAGCGCCGTCCTATTGGCCTCGACGGTGAATGTGTTGCCACTCACGTTCGATATCTGCTGATGCAGGAGAGACTCCTGCCTCCGCATCGCGCCCAGCTTCACCAGAGCCTGGTTGCGCTGCGCGACCAGCGAAGACGACTCCGAGTCGTCGAACGAAGTCGCCTCCACCACGACTCCATCAGGGCACGTGTGCATGGGATACATGTTGTAGAAGCCCACTGACGTCGGGTCGTGTATCGGCTCCATCGCCACGAGCAGCTCCTTGTGCACCCACGCGTCGTACCTCGACTTGCAGAGAGGCGTGTCCGGGTTCTCGGTCAACACGTACTTGAGATGGGCGCGGCTGTTGAAGTAGAAGTAAGCGTCTCCTCCCTTCTTGCGGGGTCTGGTCACAAAGTAAATCTGCATGAACACGCCCATGTGTGTGAGCTCGGCCTCGTACACCTCACAGCCCTCCCCCGGAAACGGAATATCTTCATGACAGGCCTCCCAGCTTTCCTTGTCGATTTTTGTGAGCAGCTCCACCATCGACTCGTATAAGTCTTTGACAGACACCAGACGCACATGCGAGACGTCCTCCCACGCAGTGGCCACCTTGTCGAACACATTGGTCGTTTGCATCCTCGCAGTCAGTGCCATGTCCACCTCGGCCTCCTCGTGCATGATCATGAGCGTCACAACCGTCTTCCACTCGACAAGGGGAAAGGGCGAGAACGGCAGCAGCTCGCGGCGCTCGTCTCCAAGCTCGTCCCTCGGCACTATGATAGACTGCCACTGCGGGAGCAGGCGCACGCTCTCGCCATTGTACTCAAGGCCCCTGCTCATCATCTCTGCCATCCTTGTTATAGAGAAGCTGGCCGGCTGTTCGTCGATGGGCAAAGCATAGCAGCCCTCGACGTTGTTCAAAGCAGCGAATGCAGATACGTGCAGGTGTGTGGGCTGAACCTTATTGACGAACACTCTATTATGCCGCACCTGCATCGTGAAGATAAACCCTTCTCTGAAGGTCATGCATGGAATCTCCACGCCGTCCCGCACCACACAGTGTGTGAGCGTCGCAGGGATGTAGTGTACCATTGCAGACTGCAATCTCTTGCCATACATGCGCAGCGCGAGCGGCAGTGTCATCTCACTTGGCTCCATCTTCATGTCATTGCTGTGCAGGCGCTGGTATGCGGTGTTGAGTAGCTCGAAGTGGGTCTGCATGTGGTACACACTATCGGGGGGGTATGGGAACAGCTCGCCAAACCTCTCGGGGCTCCACGACGAAACTCCAGACTGCAGCATGCTCTCGTAATACACGACAATAGACTTGTCCAAGAGCGTAATGACGCGGAAGCACGCGCCACGCCGCATGCGCACATTCAACATATTGTTGTTATCGTGGTTTCCGTCCGACAATATAGAGTCTACGTGCAGGCGCTCGTCAAAGCACAACACAGCAGGCCTGCCCTTGTCCCGCAAAAGTGGGCTGGGATGCGCCAGCAGCAGTTCTCCATCATTGACAGGGATCGCCGCCTTTTCGATGCTCGTGTGCATGAAGAGACTCACCAAGGCCAGCGTGGCTGAGGCCATGTTGCGCAGGTGCACCACAACATGCCAACTGCCCTCGCTGCGGTTGCTCCACTCATTCGCAAAGAGGGCCTGTGAGATGACGAGCCAGACTATGTCCATGGATAGTGAAACCTGTATATATATATATATATATATATATATATATATATATATATATATATATATATATATATTCGGTCATACAGTGTCATTCAAAAAACAGTCACATATACATAGATATTTACTCGCATACCTCCATCCCGTCGAGCTCCCCGTGCTTCTCGTGTGGCATCACACCCCATCGCATTGCCTGAAACTCCTCGCCCCCCATGATGGGCGTGGACCACCAGGAGTTGGTCGGGAATTGGCGGCGTATGCCTTTCTTGCGCATGTACGGCAGTAACAGCTTCTTGATGAGATCTTTGCGCGTGCACTGCGTGTCCATGTTGCATATGATCAGGAACTGGCGGATGATACCAGACACTGCACCCATCTTCTTCATTGTTTCCTGGAAGTAGTGACCCGTCTGCCACACCGGCTGGAAGTCGATCTCAAATGTGTCTTCCTTCGTGCGCTCTTTCATTGGCAGACGCGTGCCCGCATGTGCGGCCATCCAGAATGCATGCACGTACTCGTACGACCGCACCGGCCGGCGACACTCTTTCCCCGCCGCTACCCTCTTTATGTCAGCCTCCGGCATCTGCAGCTTGCCGAACTCGCTGGCTATGATATTTTCAGCGGTCCCGTTGGAGTAGTAGTCGTTCTTATCGCTGTCATTGCGCGGCCTCCCTCCTCGCTCGTTGTCTACCTTCAACCATCCTGGCTTGGTGTCCACCAGGAACGTCATGCTCGGGCGCAGGTACGTGGTGTGGCACTGCTGTCTCTCTCGCTGCTCCTTTACGCTCTTGATTGAATGCTTGTTACCATCCTCGTCCCATTTGAACCAATCAAATAGATCGTTTTTTTCCACTGGCTTGAACTCACCCGACCCTGTCATCTGCAGCGACCTCTTGTAGACAGCATCCGGACCCAACCACTCGTGCGTCATCTTGTCACTCTCTGTATCCGACGAGTGGTAGGGTGTGGTCACTGCCTCCATTATGAAGCTGCAGAAGTAATCGTATCGCCGCTCCTGATCAGTCGTGAGGGAATGCCCGTTGGCCACTAGCGCGAGCACCAGCAGTGGGCAGTTTGTCTTCATGCCCATGACAGATAGCATGAAGCACGACACAATCATGATGTTGGCGTCGAGCACACTGGTGAAGGCCCAAGAGTAGAGCGCCGAGATCATCGCGTAGAAGGAGATGGGCACATTTACCATCGCGTGAATGCAGTCCTCGAAGCCCTCATAGAGTGGCACGCGCATCCGGCCCTTGCTCGAGGCGTAGACCCTCTCGACTGCCGCATGCAAGCACGTGTGTACTAGCTCGCTCACAAACGTCGAGAAGGCCGCCACGGTCTGGTACGGCCCGTCAAAGTTGCGATTCATGGTGTTTTCGTTCTTGAGGTAGTTGCGGCGCAGCCCCACCGTCAGCGAGCGGAAGTTATTGCCAATGGAGCGGAAGTCGATGCCCAGCACATAGCGGCACGTCTTGACCCCCAGCGTCAGGTTGCGGTGTAGGAAGGGCAGCGACTTGCGGCATGTGTGCTTGCACAGCATGTAGAGCATGTTCCTCTTTGCCATTTCCAGCGACACGTCCTTCATCGGGGCCTTTTTGTCGACCAGCACGTCCTCTTCGCGCATGGATATCTTCTTGCGCTTCTTCGGGTCCTCTTCCTCAGTCGACTCTTTAGCCACACTGTCGCATTTATCCGGACTGGTGTCAATAGAGGTGAGAGTGGGCGCCTTGGATGTGCCCACCTCCATCTTCATCACCCCGTTCAAGGCGTCGAGTGTCCCAGAGGGCACTCCTTGGATTCTGCCACCCTCAAGCATCGACTTGGGCTTGTTCGGGTCTTGGCGGTTGTTGGCCATGGTCATCATGGGGGCGCCCATGACAGAGGCGATGGAGCTCGGCACCTGGTTATCCGTAGTGCAGTAGGGCATTTTAGAAACCCCGCCCGCCAAGCCAGTTCCCGCACCCGACTCGCCGAAGAAGCCTTCCCAGTCCGCACTCTTGTTCCTCGTCGAATCCGTGTTGGCGTTCATCTTCATGCCCTCTGTGCTGTGGGCGGCCCTGCCAGCGTCCTTGAGGAAGCCGCACTTAGACATGTCAATAGAACCGTCGGCCTTGAGGGTCAGTGCACAGCCCAGCAGAGTAGCCATGCGCATGAGAGTGATGTGGTTGATGATGACGTCCTTGGCGTCGGTGCTCAGATAGTAATTCCTCAGCAAGGGCGAGAAGCACAGATACACGCCATACGCGTTGTTAATCTGGCTCAGGGCGTTGATGAGCGAGTCGATGCCCGCGCCCGGGTTCTTCTCGTTGAGGACCTCGGCCATGCGCGGCTTGCCCGGTCTCTCGCTGAGCACCTCCACGGTGGCCCCCATATCAGCCACATGCACCGTGATACCCCATACACGCTCCATGTAGCAGAACTGCGCAGTGAGCCCACAAAAAATCTTGTCAATGATCATCATATTCATGAAGGAAATGTCCATTTCCAGACGCACCCGCGAGCGCGACTCAAACAATGCGTGACGTGCCGCGTCGTTTAGCACACATCGCGAATTCCCAATGTCGACTGATGCGCGAATCTCATTCACAAAGGGCCGCACGTCCTCAAGCCACTGCCTGGCCTGCTCGCTGCCGATGAACTTGAGGTCGAGCACGCTCTCTGCTGCCTTTGCGAAATTCACGATTTTGCCCTGTGTCATTGACGAGAGCGCAGCGCGCATGTTCGCCTGCAGGGTGTTGTACATGATGGGGGCCATCTCTTCGAGATTGCAGCGTTTCGACGACTCATCCAAGAGCCGTTTGACCTTGTGAGGGGTCTTTCCAAAGAGACGGAATATCTCCTCGTCCATCAACACCGTTTCCTGGATCCTCTGCAGCTCCTCGGAGTTTGCCAGGCACTTGATCTCGTCCACGAAATTGAGAAGCGGCGCAGAGAGACGGTTGCGCATTTCCTGCAGACAAACAAGGTCCGCCACCATCTTCGTGTCCTCTTCGAAGAAGACGGAAAAGGGGTCATCGGGCAGCTGATTCTGAAGCCATATAGACACCCACGGCGAAATTAGCGACGGCTGTGGCATTGCCACAACGTTGAGCTGGCTTGTGAAGTTCCCCGACCCGTCTCGTATCAGCATCGTTTTCACATAGGGTGTAAAGGCCATCGGATTCAGCTGTATCAACAGCCCGCAGTTCCACGCCATACCACCACCCACCGGCACAAACACGGTCCTCTTGTCAAAACTCTTGAGAATAGAGAGTGTGTACGAGTCGAAGCGCATGTCGTGTTCGCGCGCCCCCCCTGGATCATCTTCTTCGCAGGGACGCTCCTCAGCAATTAATCTTTCGAAATCCTCCATGCTCATCGAGCGGTAGTGCAGCCCTGTGTAGAAATCGAGGGGGTCAAATTTGTCAATATCAGTTGGTTTGTGTGCGTGTCTACTTCCCTCGAAGCTGAGATCATGTGCCACGATCGAAGACATGGTCTGGAAGTACTTGGCGCGTGCACGCTCGACACCTTTCAGATACACTTCGTACTCTGCCATCTCGACAGTGTCGCGCACGTCTATGCGCATCCCACCCAGGTGTATGTTGTATATATTCTCCGTGTCTGCATAGAGGAAGATGGCGAGCGGTGCATGGGCCTCATTACAAAGCGACGAGAAGCCACAGCCACCCGTCGAGAACATCTCGTCGAGGCTGATGCTGACCGGGTTCGGTTTGCGCAAAATCATACTCATGTGCGTCAGGATGTTTGTCATCGGTGTCACCATTTCGTGCATTTTACAGAGCTGTTGCAATAGCACGAGAGGGTCGACCGCTGGCATGCGCGCCTGGATGCGGATCATGTCCATCTTCACAGGCTTTTCATTGCCCTCTGCATCGACTCCATTCACAACAACGGTGAAGAGGAAGACGTTGAAGAGGCCCTTGAGCTCCACATACTGTAGACGGTTCTCCTCTTCTGGAACACTTGTCCCCTGCATAGAATGATCATTCACGGCACGCTCGCGTGGAATGATACGCTCGTCTGCACACCCATCAGGCTGCTCTGATAAATTCCACCCCTCACGCTCACTGCGGAACTCGATTATCTTCTCCAACAGTCCTTGGTCGATGTCACGGGCTGTACTGTACACCGAGCGTCGCTGGCTCTCCCAGGCGTTGCAGCTGCTGACATAACACCCTCCCTCTTGGTGCTTGCCACGCCCGTTGACACTGGAGAAGGAGGGCTTGGTGTAGGTGCTCGAGATTGCGGGGTTGCATGGATCGACCCCTCCTCGGATGCCCTGGCATATCAGCGTGAGCATTTTCAGGATCTCCGGGTCAGTCGTCTGCCGGTCGAGGCAGGTGTTTATCTTCCACATCACCACTTCGGCGATGCCAGCAAGCCCACCGTCCACACCCTGGTCCATCACAAGCGAGTTTTTCCTGGCACCGCGCTTCTGTAGTATTTCCACTCCCTTGATATGCTTGGACTTGCATATGTCTGCCACCGTGGTGCGTGTTGTGTTCGCCAACGCGAAGGAGACAAGCCCGACATAGTCGGGCAGGTTGAAAACAGTTGCCGTGTCTGAAGAGATTTGCCGCAGAGGGCCCGATTCTATGAGTGGAACGGCAAACTTCTCGGCAAACGACCTCTGCACAGACTCACACGAAGTCCAATTGGCCACATTGCTGTCGCCGAAAGGTCCTTTCTCGTTGTCCCGCTGCACCCAATCTTTGCCAATACGGTGTGCCCTGCGAGAGAATGGCGTGCGGAGAGGAAACCACAAGTCAGATATATTCACCCCATCCCTAGTGTCTCCCAATCCTATTATTGGCGTGACAGAAAGAACTCTCATGTCAGGTCTCTTTCCTTTCTTCTCAAATTTGTTCTTCGATTGAAAATTGACATGCTTCAATTCGCCATTTTCATCCAGCTCCTCTTCCTCTTCCATATCGCCATTCTCGAACTCATATCCAACGTTGTCCTCGGATTCCCTGTTATTATCGCTGTCCTTGCTGCCCCTCCCGCCCCTGCTGCCCTTCCCGCCCCTACTGCCCTTCCCGCCCCTACTGCCCTTCCCGCCCATTCTGCCCTTCCCGCCCCTACTGCCCTTCCCGCCCATTTTTATTGAGGAAACATGAATCCCCGCTTGAGATTTACTGCTTTTAAATGAATTGCTGAATTCCATGAACATAGCAAACATTTTTTTATCATCCTCTCCCCCATTTGGATTATTTGAGTCATCATTCATTCTCAAAAAAAGCTCAAGCTCTATAGAGCACAATCGCTGATGAATGTCACTTCTTCTTGTCCAAAAGCTTTCTTGATCTCTTTCTATATATAGGCATTTTGAGGGTATCAGCGAATCATCTGCAGGTCTCGAGATAATATATGACGTGTCATTATTTTCGTCATCAGTCAAGTATCAGCGATATTTTTTTTTTCATTTTTTTATCAAATCTCTACAAACAACAAAATTGAATTTTAGATACTGAATATATATACAACGACCCTCGACAACGGCTATACCTATCTGTCGCATCGCAAACAGACAAACTATACTAGTTGGGAGAATCGCCGGGTGCAACCCCTCACGGAAGAGGGTCTTTATAAATAGAGAAAGTTCATTCTAAACAGCCTCCAAACGAGTCTGAATATCAACATTTTGGTATCCTCATCGCCTTTCATGCTCATGGCAAAGTATATAGACAAGAGGCTTGAGTAGAGAATCTGACAATATTTTAATAAAATGCATCAAATATCATGCTTTAGAGAAGAATATCTACTCACTACATCTTGTAGAACAAGTCCATCGCCTGCCGGGCCTCCTCGATACTCGAATAGCCACCCCCCTTGTCCTTCTTGCCATTGACAGTCTTGGTCCAGCCAAACGTGTTGTTGCGGGCCGTGCGTGTGATGTTCTTCTGGGGTCTGCTGGGGTACTTGTACGACGACTCGGTGCGCGGCTTCTTGTTGTTCGAGTGGTCGAGCTTAGCCTCGAGCGAGTTGATCCTCTTCTCGAGGTTGGAGTTCCGGGCCTCGAGCTCGTCGTTCTTGGCCTGTATCAGAGAAGTCTTTGTCTCCATGTCACGAGCCTTCCTCTCAATCTGAACAGTCTTGGCATGTATGTCATCAGACCTGGACTGTATGCCGTCTGTCACAGCCTTCATGACCCTCTGGATCTTCTTGCGCGCGTCGCCCTCCAGCTTGATTGCATTGTCGACGTGTTGAATTGTTTGCTTATTGAGCTCGAGGGCATTCTCCATGATCTTGTTGGCATTGTCGGTGATCATGAGAGCCATGGATGCAGTCACAGCTCCGATCAAGGCTGCCTGGTCAAAGACTGGCGCCTGCATCACAAACTGCGCCTGCTGTAGAACCACCCCCTGCCCGTCGGGCATAGCGACAGAGACCTCGGCGAGGCGCTCGACAAACTCCAAGCCGTTGGCGTCAGTGGTCATATTGACAGTCTCTCGTGAGTTCCCTCCCATGATCACATCCCGACAGCCAGCCTGTAGCATGAGCTGGCTCTTCGACGGCGCATTCGCAGCCTCTATGGAGCGAACCATGCCGCTCATCGCCCCTGTCTCACGCTCTGTGTAGGCCTTGGCAGCCTCGGCCTGGAGGGTCTTCATAGTGGTATAACCCATGATGACTCTGATGAGGTCGGTTGAGTTGACCACTGCAAGCCTACCACCCTGCATGAAAGAGAGAGAGAGGTATAATTTAGTACCATTAAATTAATTACTGATTTTAGTACTATATTTTTTGTTGACTGGAAATTTTGTACAATATGTCTCGCGAGACATCTTGTACAAATTAATAACATTAATTTAATGGTACTAGATTTAAGTGAATTTCATTAAAGTCACCTTAGGATTCCCGCTATTGATAAACTTGAGGCTTGGGGCAATATCAGAGTTGACTTGGTTGCAATTCTTAGTCCATCGAGAAGCATTCGCATTATCGTTAAAAATCAGAATCGCCGCCACATCAGCCAATACAAAGAAGCCGCTAATATCACCGCCATCAGCATCCACCTGTCCAGGCCCCATCTGACGCAGGAACAGGTCCTTACGAGACAAATCCTCGTATTTATCCGACCCACGCCGACTTTTCACATCTTCGAACCCAGACAGGTTCTTCAGCATCGAGGCCGGCATTTTCAAAAAGCGCTGACTGCCAACAAGAGAGGGGGGAGAGGTGGATGTGCCGAGAACACCAGGAATATCAAGACACAGGCTTTTCACAGGGGCAAATTTCTTATGCACCGAGAGTATTGCACGCAAATCGTGGTCTTCGCATAGTATCTTGAAAATGTCTTCCTTGGCTATCACCGCGTGCTGAACATGATGCGAGGTCCCCACGCCCCTCTCGACAATTTTCAAACTGGGCAAGTTTTTTTTGTTCATGACAATGTTGTTTTTGATCCAAAATTTTACTTGACCGACATCGATGCCGATCGCCACTGCCACTAGATCTCCAATGATAAAATAGCCTTCCACGTCTTCGCCCATGTTGCAGCACTGGCCGACACCGAACTGACGCAATGAATTTTCATTGAGGACACGTTCGTCGAGCACTTCAAGTCCCTCGATCTCCTTGAGCACAGTGGCATCGACAAGTATGCCAGCTTGCTGGCCGGCAAGGAAAAAAAACTTGGATGCACTTTCCTCGTCTTCAGTGCGGTCTTCCACAGGGGGGAAGGGCGTGCGCCCACGAATGTATGAGTGGTTGTTGAATAGTATCGCGAGGTCCTCGTGGCTTACAACAGTGAGCGGTCCGTACTGCACGAGAGACAAAGCGTCAGTATATACAATATACAAACAATGAACAAATCATTCATCGATATATGCTCAAGTAAAAATACAAACATACCGAATTGTTGTCGTTGTCGATTCGCAAGAGGCTCGGCGTATCAGAAAGATTGATGGTCTCGATCCACTTACTCGCATAAAACTGAATTCCCTTGCATAAAAGGTGCCTCGCCACGTCTTCCAAGATGAACCTATTTTTGATGGTCTCCCCATCCGGCATGCCCCAGCACTCGTCGAGCTGCCGGATGTACAATCCTTCCAAACACGCTTCCTTGAAATAGCAATTCATATTATTCAAAGCAGGCTCGTGCAAGAGCACAGAGGCTTTCCTGTAAAAGCCAGCTTGCACACCATTCAGAATCCACGGTTTGTCCTGATGAACGTCCTCCTCGACCTTCACGAGAATCTTTGAAACATTGCTGTCCTTGAGAAGGATACGGTAGAGGTTGCTCGTGTTGACGACTTGGACCATGCAGATAATTTTTTCAATGAGAACCTTGACCACAGTGATGTCGATCTCTGGGTCTGGGGATAATTCTGTGTTGGCACCCAACAAAGCGAGCACGTCGTTCAACAGAAAACAACCCCCTATGTAAGGATTTTTGCCCAGTCTCTCAAGCTGGCCATGTGATATCATGCGGATCTGATGCCCATCGACCATATCGTGTTTCAGCATGCCGAGACCAGGCATCTTGATCAGGTCCATGGCATTCATAGAAGAGATCTTGACCAAGCCCGTGTAGTTCTCGAGCTGTATAGAGAGGGACAGAGAGAGAGAGAGAGAGAGAGTCAATCAACGAGCTTATAAATGACAATAAATATCAATGTATGATAAATTAAATAGGAAATATTTCACCTCTTTATTTGTCATATCCAGAAGAGATGCGTCCCCGTTGAGGCGGAAAAGCACATGCATTAACCACGGGTCGACAACGGCCACGTGCTTATATTCCTCGAGGTTGACATACTTGACAATCGAATTGCCGGCACCATTCCACTGATGTCCACGACCCCCCACCATCTTGAAAACGTCATCAATGACATAATACCCGCCCACATCCCGAAGCATCTCGTCACGCTCCCCGTATTTGATCATGCGTATCTTCTCCATGTTGAGAGTCCCCAGGTCTATCTTATGCAGCGCTGGCATATCGAGTATAACCATAGCAGGCACCATTTGGATCTTGCAAAATTTCGAAATAGTGATCATATTTCCTGCAAGAATATCATAAATTATGTAAGAGCAGGTATACACAGCAAGACTATACAAAGCGCACAAATGCCAGCCACACGGCATTGCACCGGCGGATTCGCTCTTTTTTTGCAGCATTTGACGCCCTTAATCACCCTCTTTCAGGCCCACTATCGAGCGCCAGTATCGACCCACGAGTCCTCCCGCAATCGCCCATGGCGTCAAACACCCAGAGCATCGCACCCTCCAAAACAGCACGGCACACGCATGTAGAGAGGGGGCTAGCGCGAGAGAGCCACATAATTGGCGGCATGATGTGGGCTTGATGCTTACCTTGCAGGCAAGCCTTCAAGCACGATCGCAGCCTTCCTGGTCGAGCCGGTGTGCTGGTCCGCGTGGATGGACTACCCCTTCTTCACTGAACTCACAAATCGAAGAAAATTCGAGTCAAATTGTGATTTCCCGGTACGTTCCCCGAAAGTTGGAAATTACTTCGAAAACGAAACGCTTCGTTATTTTTTTAGCTCCTCAATATTTTGAAATTACTTCAAAATGAAACGGTTCGTTATGGTCAAATTGAATGGCCACGACTTTATTTTCGAAATGACTTCAAAATGAAACGGTTCGTTATGGTCAAAGGTGTAATCAAATTTCAGTGAAATATGAAAAAGCAATAATGTGACCCTAAAATCTTTAAAGTCTCGAAAATGGGGCCGTACCCCAGTCATACAATTTCTAATCAAACTGGGGTCGAATATATACCACAAAACTCGGGTTTAAGACCTCATTTGTAAAAATATGGGTATAGACCCCATTTTCGAAATTACTTCAAAATGAAAAGGTTCGTTGTGGGGCCGTACCCCAGTCATACAATTTCTAATCAAACTGGGGTCGAATATATACCACAAAACTCGGGTTTAAGACCTCATTTGTAAAAATATGGGTATAGACCCCAAAATTTTATTATTCAGCTGGGAGATACCGAAAAATTTCTTCATAAATCCTCTTGAAAAATCGCTGATGGAAATCACAACCTTCAGCCAAGACCTGCCATGCTTTCTGATACAGAGGTATACCTGAAAATCATCTCTTGTTCGCTCTCTGAGAGGGCAAACCTCTTATCATAATTTAAACTCTATTGATTTCTGACATAAATTTGGGCTGGTATATATGTAGATATAAATATATATATATATATATATATATATATATATATATATATATATATATATATATATATATATATATATATAATGAAGGAAAAGAAGTTGGGCATTATGGGAAAGTCTGTGGTCGAACTCAAGTCGCGTGGGTGTGTCAGAAAGATCTTCACCTTCATGGAGACAGAGCTCGCGGTTCAGAACCACAGGAACCAGCCCCTGAAACACAAAAAAAATCCTGCTCTAGGACATTCTCTCTACAATGGAAGTTATGCTCTGAAGAAAGGACACCTCGTCGGGAGGTTCAGTGGAACAATTATCGCGAAAGATGATATGCCAGAGGGTGAAGAGGCTGTCTACATCACCAAGAATCTATACCTTCTCCGCCCGCCTATCATTGAAGTAGAAGGGTGTGCGTGGTATTGCAATGCTTCTACAAATCGTAAAGATGTGAACTGCACAATCGTGACCAACAACAAAATCAAGAACACAGCCGACCGCGCCTTTCTGAGGACCATCATGGACATCAAGCCAGCAGAGGAGCTCATCGTGTCGTATGGGAGTAAATTCTGGAAATCCGAAATGAAAAAGAGATGTGCCCTCCCCGAACCTCGCACTGCTAAGAAAGGAGGCAGGAACCTCTCCACGAAAAAAACACAGCGCATGAAGCTCGCAGAGAAACGCGATTAGTGTGTATATAATGTATATACATATACATATACAGTATAGAAGTTTATGAATTTGTCATGAGTTGTTATCTGTCATATCATGTCAATCAAGGTGTCGTGGGAGGGGATGGGTTGCTAAAATTGAATAAAAATAAAATTCACGAATGAATATTCATCAAGTGATGTTTTTATATTTATTCACATGCTTGTCTGGCCATTCATCTACCGACATTCCTGATCAAAAGTGTTTTTGACTAAAAATTTGCTGGTGATGATTGACAGTGAGATTCTGGTGATAGACTGCTAAAATTCAGATAAAATGAAAATTCACGAATCAATATTCATCAAGTGATGTTTTTATCTTTATTCGTATGCTTGTCTGGCCATTCATCTACCGACATTCCTGATCAAAAGTGTTTTTGACCAAAAATGGCAGTGATTGTCCAACAATACAGCATAAAATCAATATGAAAATTAAATAAGGACTGGCCGAACCAAGCTCGAGGAAATTTGTGAGCTCAGTATGACGTCGTACATACACACCATCAGGGATGAGTTTTTCGGCCCACGTCAAATATCCCTCACCATTCGCTGCATGCTGGAGAGAATGTGTATAGAGAAGACAGATCCTCTCACCCGGCTATGCATCATGTGCATCCAAGAACCCATCTGGTTCTCTCTGACCGAGAAGGGACTCTCTCCTTTCAGGTCAGATCCCACTATAATCATTCCATACGACGTTATGTGCAGGTCGCAACTTATAGCCATAGAAGATATATGCTCGGCCATGCAGAAGACAGAAACGTATGGTACCTCTGCCCAGATGGGCGGGGGGGTATATGTGTACATGTCGCAGCGTGGCACAGATGAGGTGTACATCGACTGTGTGCATGTTCTATTCTCTGTTACTATGCTACTGCGCAGCTCGTCCTCTGGATCCTATGCCTTCAAGCGGGATCTTTCCAATGTTGTGCTCCAGAGGGTCCTCAGCAGCGTGACAATACCCAGGGAGCAGATCGAACAGACAGAGGACATGATTCGAAAGATTGAGGACAAGTGTTCTTCATGAGACTTTATTAAATAAAATCTGACACCATAAACCACTCTCACTCCCTCTCGCGTATGAGCATATATAGACATTCATACATACACACATATATATATATATATATATATATATATATATATATATGTGCACTATTAGGGAAAAGAGAGTATATCCTCTTCATGAGAGAAGGAGAGATCGACACCTGAACCCATTTCAAAAACGAAGCTGATAGCATTACTATCGTAAGCCCCTTCTCCTCCATGCTCTACAGAGACGCCCTGCTCCATGCAGTTGTCCAGTTGCATCTCCGAAAACTCTCCCGACTCAGATAATATAGTCTTGTCCGATACAATACCAGAAGCAGCCTGACCCCCCTCCCCGTGAATGTCAGATAGACCTTCTTCATACCCATCCGCCTCCTTCCACTCCGGATCATATTCATACCCCCCCTCCTCATCCTTCTCACACTCATACTCCTCCTCGTGTCCCACACCCCCCTCCTGCGCATCAGACAAAAGCTCGCGCGGTTGCTCTCCCATCCTCTCTGTCTGAGCAGCCATCCCTCCCTTTATTCCGACCGCCTCCATCGCCTCGGGTAGAGCCCCATCGTCCTTAAGGGCATTTTCTACCAGAAGGAGTTTCTGTTTGAGATATGCCACCTCTCTCTCTAGCGCAGCCACTTGTCCCTTCAAAGTCTTCGGTTTTTTGACAGTCAAAGCCACTTGCTCCGAAGTAGTTTTGTTTTTATAAACTCTCTTCACAAGATTTGCATACTGCGGTGCTTGTTCAAGCTTTTCGGGTTTGGTTCTCTTTCTCATAGGCCGTACGCTCCATGTCTCTTCTTCGGATAAAATCTCTGGAATGGGGAGGGACTTTGTCGAGAGAGGCTCTGTCGATAGAGGCTTTGTCGGGAGACTCTTGACCGGCAGCTGTGTAGGTGGAGGCTTTGTCGGGAGAGGTTTTGTCGGGAGACTCTTGACAGGAAGCTTTGTAGGTGGAGGCTTTGTCGGGAGAGGCATGAGCGGTAGCTGATTCGGGAGAGACTTGAAGGGGGTGTGGGGCACATAGTTGCGGTCGTGTGTCACGTTGACTGCTCCTTTTCCTGAAAAAACCCACCTCTCTACAGCACCAGGTGCAATAATTTGCATTTTCTCTTTCGCCTGGGATGCCCTCACCTTCTCGGTGTCATACAAAGAGTGGTATGTATTGCCTACATTCACAATATTGTTCAATCCAATAGTCACAACATGCATACAAATGGATTTTTGATAGATACTTTTGAGGTTCATATCATTAGTCCAATCACTGTGAAAGTAAGAAACCGCAATCATGTTAACGGTGATTAATCCTTTCACGGGAACCTCCTTGAATATATCAACCCAGACGCCGAGTGATTTCCCCCCATCCTCATTTTCTAGAAGCCCGCGGTAGAAGATCGCGTTTTTCCCACCTACAATGTTAGTGGAACTGGCGAGGTCTGAGCGAATGCCAATATGCAGAGACTCCAGATGAGAGGACTGAACCGTTTCTTGTATATATCTGACCATATCAATCGAAATGCTCTGAAATTCAATTTCAGTGTAGTCGATGCCAAGATGAAAAACCGAAGAATGTGTGCGGATCTGAGAGGGAAACAATCTCACACTGAAGAGGTACTTGTCAGGCCTCGAGAGCTCCATCCTGCGAGTAGCATTGCCATTCGTTGCAGGGAAGTAGCATATAGCATCTCCGTATGGTTTTGATTTCTCCTTCTGTGGGTCGTAGGAGTCTGAGCATAAGACTTTATGGTAAGAGTAATTTTTCTCAAGACCATCAGCGCTGGAGGACGAGTCACCTTTTGCAATTCCATAGAGCATGGTGTTTGGGTGGTATTTAGGGCCGTTTACTCTCCATTCACTCCCTTCATATTTCTGCATATTGAAATGTGTGGATATTTTCTCTTTAGTCTCAAAAACAATAGATTTGCCCTGCGTGGACATTCTTCTGTTTTCGATCAGTCATTTTGCAATGCTTTATATAGAGAAATTTAATCTGGGTAGGCGTAGTCATCAGTGAGCTGACTTCGCTGATGGGGGTGAAATGGTAGGCGTAGTCATCAGTGAGCTGACTTCGCTGATGGGGGTGAAATGACTAAAATATATACTCTTAAATTGTCACGGAATTGGATTGGTTATTGTTTACAACTCTCTCATAGAAGGACTATCACATCCTCTCTTGCTCTAAATTGACAATCATTTAATTGCGAGAGGGAGAGAGTGGGAGAGTGAATAAGTATTCCGAGAGGGAGAGAGGGAGAGAGCGAGTAAATGGGATTTGCTCCGATTCGACAACAAACAGTAATTGATTGGTAATTTCCTTTAATCGTAAGCCTAACGAAATCACAAAGTTAATAGCCACTCTCAGGCTAAATAATTATATATATATATATATATATATATATATATATATATATGTGTGTGTATGTATCTAAGAGGAGTCGGAGTCGGCGTCGATCTCATGGTCGAATTCTTCGAAACGTGAAGTAAGAAGCATCTCTTCCGAGAAGTGGAAGACGGGCATGTCCATCACATATTCGCGAATGGCCTTGTCGTTCGCATCTCCAATGTACTTCCAGGCGGAATTTAGCTTCACCGAATTGGCGAGGAGCTTGTTGATGCTATCAGGGCAAAGCCGGGAGACAAAGAATTTGCGAAGGAAGCGATGCAGACCGCGCGCACAGACGCCAGAGTTGCGCAACTTGATGAGGTTACACACGATAACCAACAGGTGTTTATTCTCACCCGAATCGGAGACGTTCAGCATACCTTTCGTGTTGCATAGACGCTGGATCGCGTCGAGTTGTATCGGCACCCCTGATGTGAATTCTTTGCAAACCCATTCAGCAAACTTGCATTCGGTGTCCTCTGGGTTCAAGAGTTCGATATTCATCTGTATATTCTCCAATAGTCAGCAAATAATAATTCACTCAGATGTCATTAATTAAAAAGACATTTATTTACCTCTTCAAAGTCAGCCCACTTCTCCCAGAGACCCTTCCAAGAAGAGACGTCTATTCCATTGCCCGTTGTGTTTTTGATAATGTTCTTGGAAACTTCGAACATGGTCATGCCATTGTAGGTGATATTTTTATCCACCTTCATATTAGTCTCATCCGACATATTCTCAAAATCATAAACATTCACATCGTCGAAAAAGATGGAATCCGAGGTAGATTTGACCAGATGAAATATTTCACGCACCACCTGATGTAGACGCAATTGGCACGCCCTCTCGAGCACTGAAATTTTCGACGGATCGATGTCGTAAGGGCGGCCAGTCATGGCCAGCAGGAAACCCTTGCGCTTCTTCGACATATGAAAGCTCATCCAGCCGATAAGAGTAACGATGGACTCGATCATGCTGGGACGATGTTTCGAGGGTGCTTTGGCCACACTTTCCATGAGACCCATGATCGTGCCGTAGCCCGTCCATAGACTGTTGTCGCCTAGCTGCATTTCACCAGTCGAGTGCAACGAATACATGAGAATCTTCTTGTGCTTCTCATACAAAGGATCTCCAGGAAACGTCATGGCAACCTGAGCGATCTTGAAGAGCACACTCGTGTCAAACGGACGCTTCTTCCAGAAAGACTTGTTATACAACCTCATCATAGAAAGCATCAACTTGCTTGAGAGTAGCTGGGTTTTTTCGAGAGTGAGTTCATTATACATGAAGGGTTTGTCGACATCACAGGTTGCATCCATGTGTTTTGCAGAGCTTTTGATGTAGGCGTCGATCTTGGAGTCGAGGAACGTTGAGATTTCATTTTGAAAATCACCCTCTTTGTCTTCTGGGACTTTCAAGCATGTGACCTTCGCCAGCATGCAGAGATAGATCTTGGAGCACTTGGAAAACTTTGCATAGAGCAAAGACTCCTTCTCGAAAAAGTGCACGGTGAAGGCAGGACACGGCCGCTGGAGATAGACGAGGCGACCGAGCGCCCAATACATACTACTCCCGAGAAAAATGTTGAAGAGATCAGCGTAGAAAGGATCGTTGAAGTGCTCCTTCTCTTGATCGATGTTGATCAAGGCATATCGACCGTCTGCATAAGACACGCACTTCGTCGACTGAGAGACGTGAGAATTGATCTGCAGAAGATCGGACAGCCACTTGCTTGGTTCGTATCCATCTTTCTGAATCCAGGTATACTCTCGGACAGCTTGAACGATGGGCCACTCGATTTTCCCGAGCGGCGACAGTTTGCGCTCATCCAAATCCAGATGAATGTGGAGATCTTCGACAATGAGCAGGAAGAGGCTCTGGAGATCATTCCACTTTTGCAAGGCATCCATGTCTGGAGGAGTCACCCAGTTTTGGCAAGACTGCTTGTAATTTCTGCAATGTAGGATATTTTCCACGATTTCATTGCAGAGGTTTTTGGGATCTGCAAGAAACTCGTCTCCAGCATCGGCGTCAAGTGCGAGCGCCTTGTTGATCTCCTGCACCTTGAAACGGAAGTGGGTACACTCGAGGTAGAGAGAGTGTACAATATCAATACGCGGCTTGTCCTTGTACAACAAGTCTTCCATAAGCTTGCCAAACGCCCACATGTGAACGACACAATCGCCATCAGGATAAACAAGGTCCTTGACTTTGGAGAACTCTGCCAAGTACTCCTCCTTCGTAGGAGTGTCTTCCATCACTTTCAGCATTCCAGAGACGAGAAGCTGCTGGGCATCCATCATGTAATCGGATTTGTAGTAGGGAAGTTTGCGCTTCTTGTCGGAGCAAACTTCTTGAGACATCTTGGTGGTTCCTGTAAGTTTTTTTTAAAATGTTTCAATACCAATACAAGGCAAAGGTCTACAAGAAACACAAATGGCTGCCACGCAGTAGCACACCGGCCCATTCGCCTATTATTTCCTTCATCAGACCCCTCAGATACTCCTCTTCTAGACAAGCCATCAATCGCCCTGATCGACAAAGAGGGTCCTAAAGGATTTTCGGTGATTCATCCCTCACCATAGCTCAGTGGTGGAGAGCGCGGCACTCAAGAAAATTAGTAATCCGTAAGGTCCCCGGTTCGATTCGGGCCGAAAACACGTCACCTCAGATTCACATGGATTTGAGCATATAAACCCTCAATCAAGGGTTCTAAACTACTGTTTCCAGTAATAAAAGCAAGGAAAATCAAAAACCAGGGACTCGCCCACAATCGCCCCTGGCGCCAAGCACTCATACCATCGCACTCTCCAAAAAAGCACTGCACACGCATGTAGAGAGGGGGCTAGCGCGAGAGAGCCACATAATTGGCGCCATGATGTGGGCTTGATGCTTACCTTGCAGGCAAGCCTTCAAGCACGATCGCAGCCTCCCTGGTCGAGCCGGTGTGCTGGTCCGCGTGGATGGACTACCCCTTCTTCACTGAACTCACAAATCGAAGAAAATTCGAGTCAAATTGTGATTTCCCGGTACGTTCCCCGAAAGTTGGAAATTACTTCGAAAACGAAACGCTTCGTTATTTTTTTAGCTCCTCAATATTTTGAAATTACTTCAAAATGAAACGGTTCGTTATGGTCAAATTGAATGGCCACGACTTTATTTTCGAAATTACTTCAAAATGAAACGGTTCGTTGTGGTCAAATTGAATAGCCACGACTTTATTTTCGAAATGACTTCAAAATGAAACGGTTCGTTATGGTCAAACTCAATGGCCACGACTTCATTGTTCTTTTATTCAAAGGTGTAATAAAAATTCAGAAAATATCAAAATGCACCTTTTCGTTTTCAAAAGTTGGGGAGGGGGTGTAATGTGTAGTAAATATTGCGGGTGAGATCGCAGACGTATTGTTGTACATCCATGAAATATATCAAAATGGGGTCGTAACCCGATTACACAATTTATAGTCAAACTGGGGTCGATCAAGTACCCTTATAAATGGGTTCACGACCCCATTTAGAAAAGTGTGGGTGGCGAACCCAAAATCAGATTTTTCACCGGGAGATACCGAATTATGAATCTTAAATATCAAAGAAACTGCGCTGATGAAATTAAAAACTTCCAGGCCAGACCTTCCACGTTTTTCGACACTCAGCTGAATCCGGGTAAATCGAGAAAATATTCTCTAAAATGGGATCCCCTTGCTCGCTCTCTCGAAGTGGATGTGCTGTACCATAGTCATCTAGAGCATGCTTGCTGTGGCCGTGCATTTGGCGCCTTATGCCAAGACCTTGTTGTCAATATTTATTTTATTATCAAGGCATTGACAAGACTCTATCTCAAACTTTGGCAGAGGATGTCTGCAGAATATGCACAAGTAGATGCCATCCAATGCCAAGAAGAAGACGACCAGGATCTGAGCGAATATGAAAAACAGAGACTCAAAACAATCTTGAAAAATGATCAACTTTTCTCTTCTCTAGGGTTAGTTGACTGCGTAGAGCTTGTCAACAAGAAAACAAAAAAGTTCAAGTCCTCTAAGCAAAAAAAAAAAAGAGACAAAGAGCATGTGCGCAAAAGCAAGCGTTTGACAAAAGTAATGGATAAAGATACATACAGCAAAGAAAGCTCGTTGGATGGAGGAGGTATGGAGGTGTCCGAGATGCCATCTCTGATTCCATTGACTAAAAGTTCAGGAGGCAAGGGGTTCATGACATCGCCGAAGGGTCATCGCTTGGTTCTCTCGAGTGGTGGTGGATTTTCTCAGACCTTGCGTATCCAGGATGTCGATACCGCAGGGCCTGAGATTGATTCGAGTTCTTCAGAATCATCCTCGGAGTCGAATGAAGGTGAATCCCACTCGAAAAGGAAGCATAACGGTGGAATGAAAAAGGCACTTGGACTTAAAAGGTCAAAATTACCAGTTGATGTAATTATTTGTGAAATGGATGAGGAAGAATTGAATGTAATGGCGAATGAACTAGCAGACGTTATTGATAATATGAGCGAGAGCAATGAGGTGAGTCCCACCACCGAGATCGAAGGGGGGTTTGTAAGCGTTTCACTGCAGGGTAGCGAGAGCAATGAGGTGAGTCCCACCACCGAGATCGAAGGGGGGTTTGTAAGCGTTTCACTGCAGGGTGCTGAGAGTGACGATTTATCGCTGAGCATCATGGCAATGATCGCTCCGCTGATGGCAGTGGTTCTGAGAGCCTGCATAGAAGACCGCACCCCTCACGACATAGTTGAATACATCATTTACGAACAGCAGCAGGCAGGGAGATTCAGTGACGTTGCCGTTTACAATGCAGTCAAGAAGGTTATGTCAGAGGTGCCATACCGCGAGCGCCCCCCTACGACCATCAATATCAAAGAGGCGCCGGATCCTGCCAAGTACGTGCTGGATCAAGCCTTCACCGACAAATTCGCCGAGAATAATTTCATCACGGGTGGCCTCAACCCACGCACCATCAGGCTATACAATGAGCCCGTAGAGGGCTGTGTTCGCAGACACTATATGCTCGACGCGAAAGGTCACATTATGCAGGAGATGCGACCGGGAATTTGCTCGGGTGCCAGCAAAACGCGCCTTTTGGGTTGGCTGGTCGACCTTGCCATCCACCTCGGGATCCAGGAAGCTGAAGAGACTATCGACGTGTGCAATCCCTGGGTGGGACACACTTTCATCAAAATAAAGACGGACTTTGACAAGATATACGCCGCACTCTACTGCATTTATTTCAAAAAAGACAAGAAGACGACAGAATCCGCATTCGGGTTCATAAACTCGTCGCACATACAGCAGAAGGACAACCAACAGCTCTCGGAGATGTACAAGCTAATGGATATGATAAGCTCCTTGAAGTATCAGACCAAGGTGTCTGATCTGATGGGAAGGCATGGTTACAGCGGGGTCGCCAACAAAGGCGAGAGGTTCACTCGTGTTGGAGGCTTCTACAAATTTTGCTTGCAGAAAGAGAGACACCACATCATCCGCAACTCGCCCTGCCATGGGGATCTGTGCGTGCGTTTCTACCGCTCGAAATCAGATGCTTGAATACATACATATATATATATATATATATATATATATATATACACAAACACGCGCGCATGCACATACATAGTGGTGGGATTTATGCAATATATGGGGTTGTGTTGGGAATAAAGTTTCATTTTGAAAACACTTCAAGTTCTGTGCAGCGACCACGTCAGTGTATACTCATACTGATCCCCCAACACCTTGATAACAGACGACAGCAGCAACGCCAGTAGTCCCAAGACCTCCCCCACAAAGATAAGAGAGACTACAGGGACAACGTGGATCTCGAGCTGCGGCGTCATCATCGACATGAAACATGGTAGCGCCACCGCCGCCACGGCCGTGAGGGGCATGAAGTGTGTATGGAAGAGCACCAGATGCTTGTCGATGGAGAGCGCCCGGGAGAGCGAGTAGAAGATATGACATGATAAGAACTGCATCGCGAGGGACGAGTAGTTGCCCAGCTGCGGACTGCCGTGGATGGTCGACACGAGTGCTGTGGTGAGCGAGAGCATCAGGATCGTCTGAACTGCCAGTGTGGTTGTGGCTGCGCGCTGCCGCACGCTATAACAGAGAGAGGGCAGCAGGACGGTCCCGGCAAGACAGAATGTCAGAGCCAGCGGCAGGGCGAGGTCTCTCCTGCTCACAGTGTGGGACATGTGCACGCTGCTAGTGCGCATTAGAGAGAGCACGAGCATGGCCACCTTAAGCACCCACGGGGGACTCTGCGAGTAGTACATTCCCCGTGGCGCCCAGCGTGCTTTATACAACACCCTCAGTCGGCGTGGAATACGCCCACAGGTGGACCGCGTAACCCTTGATGATACTGTAGTAGCAGTCTCTGTCGACCAGGCCTCTGAGGAACTGGTTGCCCTCGTCGTCTATGCATGTCTCGCGCGCGCGCAGGTGTGAGAGCGCCTGTGTGTGCACGCAGGTGTCTCTACACACGCTGGACATGCCTGCGATCCGCAGATCCGCGCTGCCCGGGTAGAGGGCCTGGTACTGCCTGCAGGCGAGACAGAACTGGCGGTAGCAGTGCTCGACCGTGCTCGGCTCGGGGAAGCGCACGGCGTCGTTGAGGTGGTTGTTCCAGGCCCGGCTCACTGTGGTGTACATCTGCCTCAGGATCTGCTCTTTGCTGCTCTGTATGCGCTGCCCGGCCACCGCGTCCAACGTCTGGCCGGAATGCGTCAGATTCCAGCGCATGCCGTTCGCGAGGATGTCGTGTGAGCTCGCGACGGCCTCGGCGTAGTCGCGCCCCCCCCCCTGCCCACACACCACGGGCAGGGGGGGGATGGGGTGGCTCACAATCAGCATGGACACCATGGCTTCGATGCTGTGCTTGTCCATTTCCGGGGCCCAGGCATTACCAGCCGTGGTTGGCTGCATTTGTTTTTTTTTCTTAAAGGGAGTGTAAAAGTCGCTGTTGGGCACACTGTCGGCATTCCTGTTCTATAAATGAACGCCTCCCCACAGGGCCCGGAGCTCAGTACAGTCATGCACCCCGTCTTGGGACCGGTTACATACTCCGCCAGCGAGCCGGTGCCAGCGACCAACTCAGGCCAGTCCTCGCCGCACAGTGACACAGGGACTGATGTTTCGCCGCACGACCTCATAGACGAGGCGAGTGACGAGATCCCCCGACTCACTAGGCTCTACGCAGACCAGACCAGCGAACAGGACCCCCTAAACACATTCGCCCGTCTACACAGAGTATTACTCACCGACACACATACAGATGTGTCAGACCTGGCCCTCATATATGGGCCTATGACACAACAGGCATCGACAGCGGAGGACATAAAGACCCTCCAGCTCCAGTGTGCGGGTTTGCTCATAGACGAGGCGAGTGACGAGATCCCCCGACTCACTAGGCTCTACGCAGACCAGACCAGCGAACAGGACCCCCTAAACACATTCGCCCGTCTACACAGAGTATTACTCACCGACACACATACAGATGTGTCAGACCTGGCCCTCATATATGGGCCTATGACACAACAGGCATCGACAGCGGAGGACATAAAGACCCTCCAGCTCCAGTGTGCGGGTTTGTTGGCGAGGGTCGAGGCTCTGGAGCCTCTGAATGAACCCACTACTCATATCCCATACCCACGAGACAAGCAGTGTGCACGAGGTTATCAGAAGAATATCAAACAGAGGTCGCGCGAGCAGAGAGAGGCAAGACGTGATAAGATACATTTGCATATTTAAGTATACGTTGTAGTATATGAGGACATGTCTACAGGTGTCAATAGCGAGAAGCAGAATACGATGTCAGATCATGTGAGGAGATTCTTATACCCGAAAACCACGACGCCGACGAGTGTGTACATATTGAATTTCGATAAAAAAACGTCAAGAGGCCCAGTGGTCCCGAAGAAGGTAGGGGAGTGTCTCATGGACGTGATAATACGGCGCTCTTCGGAAGAGATGCGCAGAGTGCCACGGGCGTGTCTGTAGGGTGTTTATTCAATGAAATATATACAACATTCAAGACTCGTGTACGACCAAGACGTACTCGTCGATGTCAAGTTCTGTCTGATAGCTTGCGTGGTTGGCGCAGAAGCAAGTGCCGCGCACAGGCGAGCCGCGGCAGCGGGGCCCCTTGCCCTTCTTCAGGCGGGCCGCGCACGAGTACGCAGCATAGGCGATGATGTGCTCAAGAGGCATGCCAAAGTGCACTGGCATCCGGGTGCCGGGAGCCAGGCTCTATATACTCAGGATGTAATGAAAAAAAATCACACCACACTGGCAATCATCGTGAAGGTGAACTGGTCTGCGTTGCAGTGTGCGTCGAGCAGCAGCCTCCCGAGGTGCTCGCTGCTAGAGACCACTGTCACAAAGGCCGGCATCGGGTCGAACATGTACAGCACGCCCGACGGGGCCAGATAGAGCGCAGTCGAGTGGCCGCCCCCCGTGAAGCAGGCCCCCCCCGTGCGCGAGCGCGCCTGCTCCTGCAGCATCGACCATATCTCGTCGATGCACACGAAGGCAGCGAGGGCGGGGTCCCGCTTGCTGGTGTAGCCGTAGAACTCACAGGCGCTCGTGCCAGGCGGCAGCCCGAGCTGCTCGATGACCTCGCCCTGCTGCAGCATAGTGTTTCTACCGAGAGCAGCACTCGCGCGTGCGTGCGTGTCTGAGGCCTTGTGCATGAAGGCCTGCATGCTCCTCGACACCGGGACAGGCTCGAGGAGCGAGCGCAGGCAGGCCAAGACCCAGCACACGCTGGCAGTGGTGCACATCTGCGCCCCGTGCGCGTACGCCGTCTGCGACTCGTACTTCATTTTAGTCATATGTCCTCTCCTGCATATATACACAGGGCCACCCTGCTGTATTATCCGGCTGCGACACGCTGGTCTAGTGCAAGAAGCAAACAACACTCTTTGTATAATAAAGACACCGAGCCTCTCAGCCAATGCTATGGGAGCCTGTCTACCTATTCATAGTCACGTGCGTAGTGCTCTCTTCTGGCATGCTCAAGGCAGTGTCCGACGAGTGTCGGGCGATGGTCAGCCCGAAGCGGATGCGCTTTGTCGCTGCGAAGCAGAAGACGGGCTAGGCATTCTAGATCGTGTAGATGTTGGTTCGTTGGTGATATATGGCGTCGCAGTAAGATGGCTTGGGCTTCCGGTGGGTCCTGGAGTGACCCTTGTCCCCGTCTCCACTGTCTTCAACGTTATATAAATTTATTTCTTCTTCTTCAGATTCCAGTGCATGTTTTAGTTCTAAATTAATTTTTTCCATTACATGTAAAGCTCTCTCTGTCTCTCTCTCTCTCTCTGTAGTTCTTTTTTTTATTTCTTCTTCTTCAGATTCCAGTGCATTATTTTCTGCTAAAGACCCCGATTCTCTCGCTTTGTTTATGTCTACAAGTCTAATTTTATCTTTTTGTTCACTCATATTTCTTTGATCATCTTCATTGTCTAGTTCTGTCAACCTTTTATTCAACTGCTTCTCTCCATCCCCTATATGAATCTCTTCTTCGCTCTCTATATCGCTCTGTTCTTCTGTATCTTCAGAATCATGTATTCTATATGTATCTTTCATTTGTTTTATTTCCTTCTCGCCAGAATCTGGTGTAGACGTATTGTCTTTTGAAGCTTTAGCTAATCGAGCAACTCTGTCCTTGGCACTTTGAAGAAGCTTTTTAATTCTGTCACTACCGAATGGCATGTATGGTACAAATATATAATTTCTTTTATACTACACCACGTGATATATATGCGGGCATAAACATGTTGAAAAGGCATATACATATATAAACAGACTAACATATCTGCTGTCCATGTGCCATGTGTATATATATATATGTATATATATATATATATATATATATATATATATATATATATATATATATATATATATATATATATATATATATATATATATATATATATATATATATATATAGAAATAGAGAGAGGGAGAGAGAGAGTGAGAGAGAGAGAGAGAGAGAGTTTAGGCGCCTCTTGCCGATACACCGCTGATGGACCAGAGCCGCTTTTTTTAACCAAATTTCGCTGGTCATGCCCCATCACAGAGCGCTCCCCATCATGAACATGATGCGCAAAATGGGCACATCAGCCTCTGCCACTGCCACTCTCGAGGAAGTGCAGGCCCCGCCCGCCAAGAAGGCGCGTCGCGAGAGCAAGCCCCGCCCGCCCGCCCGCCCCTTCAAGCGCTTGCCAGAGGAAGTGCTGCTACACCGCATTACAGATATGGAAAAGAAGGCTGCCGTGCTGCGCTCCAAGCTGGTGCTGCTCGAGGACCGGCACTCCGAGCACCAGAAGGAGCGAGCGACGCGCCAGGCAGAGGGCAGCATGTTCCTCGCCTGAGGCATCAGAGAGAGAGATAGAGTCTAATACCACTTAATAAAGTCCCAGATCATCTCCAACGCGTCTGCCGTCATTGCTCTCCCCGCAGAGAGCTCACCCAGCCGCTCGTGTGTCATTGCCGCTAGTGCCAGTGCGTAGAGCGGCACGTCGCGTCGCGGGACGAAGAGCACGCGCGTGACCGCTAGTGGGTGTGTGTAGTAGGAGAAGCAGCGCGCACGCAGGGCGCAGCAGACTAGGGCGTCACAGCCGAGGACACCCGTCATACAGCGCACCATGAGCGTCTCAACGTGTGCCTCCGCGACCCTGTCCACGACGGACATTGAAGCCGGCGTGTATACCAGCATGGACCTGGCAGAGTTGAAGTACTGGTTGCAGCAACTAGTGACGGAGTTTATGATGTCCTCGTTCACACTCTCTGCCCACACCCCCCCCGCGTGCTTCGTGAGGGTCTGCAGGATCCCGAGCCCGCTGTCCCGCAGCTCTGGGAAGCTGGCGATGCCGAACACCATGCTCTCAAAGGGCGTCCACACACTCGCCTTGACCGGTGTGGAGGGCTGTATCTGCTCCCGAACCACGAGGCATATCAGCGAGGCATAGGCGTCACACGCCGACGAGAGCATCCGCCGGAACTCATCGTCGTGGGCGTAGTCGACCAAGGGCGGCACGACAGTCATATCGCATAAAGCGAGTTGCCACGTATATATGTATTTAACAGGGGCGGGTTATCTATCAATGCACAGATACATGCTCTGCTCCGTCGTTGCCGCCTGTGTGATCGCCTCGCACGGCTACGCCACGAGCCACGTCATGCCGAGCCTGCGTGTGTTCTCAGGCGAGGCCGGTGCCCGCCGGACGGGCGTCGCTTCAATGCAGAGCCTGCCCACTCCGTATGCCGAGGACACCCTGCTGCCCAGGCCCAGCGAGAAAGAGCGCACCGACATACCCCTCATCCGCCTCGAGCGGCGCGTGCGGGTGCTTGAGCGCGCGCTGTCTGACGTGTGCGGGGCCCTGTTGCAGTGCGACGACCTGGCCCTGCTGGAGCGCGAGACGGCTGGTATCGGAGACGTCTTCATGGACACCTCCTTCAACGCATCCCGTAGCCCACGGTTCCTCAGACTATGTGTGCGCGACATCATGCGAGAAAGAGGGCTCGAGCCAACCCCTCTCATGCACTCTTGGGTGCCCATCAAGCGACAGTACACCTAAACACACAGCGGTTGCATACTATTAAACTTTATTAAGAGACTGTGAAAGACTAGCTATATGGTGAGGTCGACGCGCCTGCGCTTCTTGGCCACCGAGCCCGAGCGGTTTTCCGTGCGCAGCTCGAGGCGTGTGACGAGCCGGGCGGCGCCCTCCTGCATCGCGTCGAGCTGCCCCGCCACTGCCGCGATGCTGCGCTTCCCAGCGACGAGGTAGATGTCGAGTGGTAGATATTCTCCAACCCCCCCGTGGCCGAGGAAGCGCCTCTCGTCAAAGACGTGATCTGTCCCAGTCAGAGACTGTGACGTTGTCTCGAGCTTGAAAGCCCCGAGGCGAAACACCACGCCCTCCATCTTGTTCTCGTGGGTCATGATGGACGTGGTAGGGCAAGTCCACAGCACGTCACCGTTGGCGAGCACCGCGGTCTCCATGTAATTCGAGTTGTCATTCCCTGGCCAATCTTGGAAGGCCTTGAATGTGTGTAGACTGAACAGCGTGTTCACGTCGATCTCCAGCAGCGCCACCTCATACGCGCTGTCGCTGCCCATCACCACCCCCCCGCTCATGCTAGAGCGCACGAGGCAGCGCACGGCGCCACAGCCGAGCGCCACGTTAAGTGTCTTGAGACATACCGCAACGTCACTCGAGCCGAGCGAGGCGCACAGCACCTTGGCCGACAGCATGACGTCACACATCTGCTCGCTGAACTCGGAGATGACATAAGCAGACTCGTCGGGCACTGCGAAGGCGGTCGGGCTTGGCATGACCGCAAACACCTTCACGTTGCCCATGTACGCCATGCGCGAGAGCGACTCGTGCGACTTGGTCTTGTCCTGCACCCTCTCCAGCTGGCGCTCGTCGTGCGGCATCTGATCGAAGCAGCGCTGCACGACGTGGCCGATGTGGTCGGCTGTCTTGATGCGGCGCAGCTTGAGGATGCTTCCCTTCTTGGCCTGCTCGATATTGCTCGAGGCCAGCTGTATGTAGACGAGGGTGTTGGCCGGCAGTACGGCGGCCTCCTTGAACCTCTCTCCGAGTATGAACATCTTCGAGTCGCCCCCCTGCGGCCCGACGAGGAAGTCCTCCTCACGCATGAACGTGGACAACATACACCCGGGATGCAGCACCGCGGTGCGGTCGACCAACACGGCCTCCTTCCCATCGGACTCCTCGCCATTCGAAGAGGAGACACGCACCCCCTTGTCCTTGTTGGTCTTGCCCTTTTCAAACGTATAGAACTTGGTGTTGCCGTCATCGTCGATCTCATAGACACTCTTGGACTCGCTCTCACGGTCCCCCTTCTTCTTGTTGGCGGTATACGGCACCGAGGAGAAGCCAGGGCCACCCACCATGAGCACAGAGAAGGCCGCGGACACCCACCCCTTCCCCGCAGACATCTCGTTGAATTTATCACCGTTGAGTGGGATGTCCTTCAGAGTCATTGCCAGAACCTCGACGTCGGGCTGGTTGACTGAGATGTTCTTGCCGAGCAGAATGGTATCTACCAACGGGCCCATCCGCTCGCTGAATTTATCAAAACCATCAAGAAGTAGAGACATGGAATATCTGGGTGTGGAGAGCGAGATATACATACAAGTGCTTTTGGTATTTTTTTCAAGGATTTGAGGTGATTTTGTGCATTCACAGATGACACACTGATGTCGCGAGGCGACGTGCCTATAAATTTAGAATCTGTTTATTATAAAAGAGCTTCGAGAGGACAGGCACAAACAGAGAAAACGCCCTGGTGGGCTCTGAGGAGCCCACTCCTGAAATGATGGACACGGGTGCTCGTCTAAATACTCCACATAGAAATGAAAGCGAAGATATGGAATGTACGGAGAAGGCAGTGAAATTTATGAAGGGTCTACTAGAGACAAAAGAGTTGACACGTAGAAAAAACAGTAAAGTTACCATGACCGATATATTGATAAATATTATGTCTCTTCTCAGCATTTACCGTTGCATGTATTCACTAGACGTAAAAGATTTAAACAGCAACACACTACTGCTCGTAGGACTAATACCTTTTATATCGGGTAATACCGACACAGATATGATAAAGAAGCAAATGTCTGGATTTTTTTCTATGCGACATCCTATTTGTACAGACCCTTCATCAGCATCGAGCGAAGATGTGAAACAAATGATTGCCTTATCAATCATCCTATTGATGACTTCGATGCATTGTTCGCTGTATCATCCAAATGATTTCATCTGGCAAATTGATGAGTATTGTTGTAATGTTATAAGAAAAAAATTCCTAGGACCTTTCTCTGTGGCAGTCCTTATAATCAATAGCAGAAAGTACAAGTATCTGGATAATTTCAAAGTAGAAGATGATTTTCAATCTCTCATAGAGAAATTGTTCATAACCATTTGGGACGAGACAAAGTACAGAATCACGGCTGACGAAAATACTATGATGTTCACGACAGATATAGTACTGACACTGCTATATATTATATATAGCAAAGATAACTTAAGACCTTTATTTAACAGTTTGTCAAAAAAATTCGGAAATGCAGTTGATAATGCCCTTTCAGGCAAACAGTCTGATTTGGGGAGAAAAATTAGTTCTTTGATGTTTACATTTGAGTCCACACCGACTGGCAGCGGACATCTCTCGTTGATGAGAGATGAATTATTGCGACTGAGATTTATAGTGAATGGTTCATTACAATATACGATGTGTGATCAAACAAACGAAGAATGGGTTAAGAATGCGACAGGAATGAAGTTTGAAGCATATTTCGAATCAATTTTGGACCCAAGTATGACAGTAGATCAAAATACATCAATCAGAGAGAAACTATGCAGAATGATAGATTCGACTAATAGAATACACACTACAGACCCTAATGATGAACTACATGCAGATGCAAAGTGTATCGATGTAAGTGGTCATGACGAGATTCCGCCAGAGTATTGCATTCGTTTAGATAGTCAAATTATGGTATACGCGATGAATGCCGAGGCGAATATGACAGAGTCGCATATATGCCTCCTCCACTGTAGCAATATTTTCAATAAGCTACACCCGGACGTTGCGGATTCTATACACAAGTATGCATGGGAGTGCAGGTTTGACGAGAATTATACTGCTGTATTATTCTGTATCATATACCATTTCTGTAACATGTGTTTATCCGAAACAGAGTTAAGCTCTAAAATCGCACATCTCATCACCACCCCAACTATCATACCGTCGAAAAGGAAAAGTGTGCATGAACAATACCAGTTACACGATATAGTGGGCATTGTGTACAAGCGACTACTAGACTCTGCAGTAATCCCTGGTACGCAGTTTAACAAAGACGAATACGCTCTCAAAATGAAACGTGAATTGTTGATGCTTGTAAAGTCAACTTCTATGATTGGACTGCAAAGAATAGAGACAATTGATAAAGTCAATGTGGATGTTCTCAAACACAGTCTTGAAGATGCCATGTCTTCAACCTCAAACGTGATGTTTGATTTTGGTATGAGCTCAGATATCCCGTCAAATATTTTGGTGAAAATCGTAAACGCAGCAAAGTGTGTAGGTCGGTCAAATACTACATGTGTCGGAACCCAGAAACTGATGCTCGCGTATTCTCGTAAAAATAGTGATGAGATAATGCATATGACACATCTGGACGAATCGTTGGAAGAATATGATGAAGATGGGAGTCTAGAGGGAGATGAGGGGGGGGAGGAAGAGAAAGGAGGGAATAGTGAGGATGAGAGTTCTGAAAAGGAAAATCCGGACAATTCCTTTGGATACAATGCAGTAGACCTTTAAGTATATATATATATATATTCAAGATCGTGCTTGGGGATGCACTATGTGTTTTATTTTATATCAGTGTTATTAAATTTATTTATCTAAATTCACATGAGCCCATGAAATCATATTTTGCACGCGCCGAATGCATACTCAGATGAGCCTGGGACACGCGCTCAGTAGCGTGAGCAGGGCGCGGGTGCCTGAGACACTGCTGGTGCAGTGCAAACCCTCTGATCGGGTGGTGGTGGAGAACATC
>Ga0209390_10000707_pt1 | contig 66106 bp, 59 predicted proteins | sample BON01_FD_187212 | JGI IMG/M metagenome (GOLD analysis project Ga0209390, IMG submission 187212) | Freshwater microbial communities from Lake Bonney liftoff mats and glacier meltwater in Antarctica - BON-01 (SPAdes) (version 2) | ecosystem: Environmental > Aquatic > Freshwater > Ice > Glacier...
CGCTGCCGCCCGAAACTTCGACGATCTCGAAACCGCCATCGCAAACATCTGCAATCTCTACGACCCAAAGGAATGCTGGAACTATTTCAAGGAAGCCGGATATGTGTCAGATTAATCGCACGGTGCTCTAGTCCGCAAACCAACAGAATCATAAGTCGCTGAAATCACACACCTCTTTTTGGAGCAGGCTCTGAGGCATTTCTTGGTCAGACTGGCAAAGTCATCGGACGAGAAGGGGCGCCACACGGACATCGGCTGTGGGTGCAAAAGCGGTCGTTAGGAATTAATTATCAAACGACCTCTGTTGGCCGAGGCTGTGTAAAAACGCTCTGATTTTCCATGCGTCGTGATCTGTTGCGGGCGTGTGATGTGATCAGGCGATTGCCCTTATCAGCGGACCGACCCCGAAGATGGCGATCATTCTCTTGAGGTTATAGGCGAGCACCTGAAGGCTCGTCTCGGTCTTCACGTTGGTCAGGGTCTTTGTGAGGAAGTGTGTCGCACCCATCCAGCTTTTTATGGTTCCGAACGGATGTTCGACGGTCCGCCTGCGGATTTTCATGGCGTCGGGCATGCGTTCAAGCCTCACCTGCATGGCGTCGAGCACGCCGTCATGCTTCCACCGCTTGATCTGTTTGAACCTGTAGGGTGTGCACCTCAGCTTCTGCGGACAAGCGCCGCAGGCATCGAGATTGCGACAACGCACCAGTTCGGGATCAGGCCCGCGGGTCGAGCGTACAGCTGCCTGGGTCAGGTATTGCCCGGCCGGGCTTGTGTAGCGATCATGTTCAGAGTCGTAGATGAAGTCCTGGATCGTAAAGACGCCGCGCGTTGCACCGCCGGACGTATCGCTCTTGGGCAAGATTGGCACAATGCCGCTGCCCTCGCAGGCCAACACCTGATCGCGGCTGTAATAGCCCCGGTCCGCCAGTACCGTGAGTGAGGTATGCCCACTCGCGTCGCGTGCTGCCTCGCCCATCGATGCAAGCTGAGCCCTGTCGCTACCGGTCGTGGTGACCTCATGCGCGAGGATCAGGTGATGCTCCGTGTCGACGGCGATCTGGACATTGTAGCCAACCACGTCAGTGCCTTTTCCGGCCGTGGACATGGCGCGGGCATCAGGATCGGTGAGTGACACCTGCGTGCCGGGTGTAGCCTCCAGCTGCTGCTCCATCGCCTTGAGATCCTCGATCCGGCGGCGCAGGCTCTCGATCTTTTCCCTGATGCGCGGCGTCCGTTCTTCAGCCACATCGCCGCCCTGCCGATCGGCGCGTTCCAGCGCCGTCAGATAGCGGGCGATGTGGGTTTCAGCCTGCTCGATGCGCCGGGCGACCTTGTTTGCGGTGAAGTTGTTATCGCGGCTGTTGACGGCCTTGAACTTGCTGCGATCCACGGCGATGATCGCCCGCGAGAACAGGCCCAGCTGGCGGCACAGTTCCACAAACTGCGCGCTCACCTTCTGGATCGCTGGCCCGTAGTCCTTGCGGAAGTTGGCGATCGTCTTGTGGTCAGGCCCAAGACGCCCCGTCAACCACATCAGCTCGACATTGCGGCCCGCCTCGCGCTCCAGTCGACGGCTTGATGCAATCCGATTGAGATAGCCGTAAATGTAGAGCTTCAGGAGAACAGACGGGTGGTAGCCAGGTCGCCCAGTCGCGCTTGGGTCAACCGCGACAAAGCCGAGCTCGCGAAGATCCAGCGCCTCTATATAGGCATCGACAACCCGAACCGGATTGTCCTCAGCGACAAAATCTTCAAGATGCGCCGGGAACAAACCGCCCTGATCACGCGCAACACCTTCCACAAACCGCTTCATCAATGCCTCCCGAAACAATATCGAAGAGCATGAACTGCTTCGGCGTTTTTACACAGCCTCGGCCCTAAATTGCCGGTCGTCTAGCGCCGTTTGAGCGGCAGGTTAGGAGAAATTTTGGATTCCACGAACTTCCTCGCGTAATCAAGATTCGCGTTTTCAGGGCGATTGGTCTCCGCGATGACCACAGCCGCCGAGTCCGCCATGGCCGCACGATGAAGTCGTAGGGAGTCTACATTCCCAGGGGCGCATCGAGGCGCTAAGTTCATCGACCTCGGCAGCAATGCCATATAACTGCGATCAGGCAACGAGCTGTAAGCTGAGCTTCTTGCCAACAGCTTCAGCCGCCTTTGCAAGCGTCGCGAGCTCCACGTGATCGTCTTTCGGATCGAGAAACCGATCTAGCTGGCTTCGGCTTGTGTTCATGCGCCTGGCCATTTCTACCTTGGTGATGGCGCTGGCTTTCATGGCTTCTTTGATCTGCCAGGCAAACACGCGAAGGAGCGCCACTTCCTGCACGTCCTCATAGATTTCTTTTTCTTTGAGGAAGTCGTCGAAACTGGAGCCGATCCCGGCTTTGGATTTTGTCTTGCTCATTGTCCGATCTCCTTCTTTCGATCCTTTGCGAGGTCCAAGTCTGCCTTCGGCGTCGCCTTTGTCTTCTTGATAAAGCCGTGAAGAAGGATCATGCGTCCATCCTCCACGCAGAACAGAACCCGCGCGATGCGGTTTCCGGGAAGGCTTGAGCGAACCTCGTGCAGGCCGCCTCCCATGGGCCGGCTGATTGGCATGCCTATCGGCCAACCATATTCAACTGTCTTGATATCGGCTCCGATGATCTTACGCTCATCTTCACCGACGTCGTCCTTCAGCCAGTCGCGCACAGGCTCATTGCCTGATGCGGTTTGAAAGAACACAACCTCGATATTCTTATCTGTGTCTGCCAACCAGCTTTGTCCTTCTCACTACATATGTACCTTTAGAGGTACACCGTCAAGGTGTTTGATTTATTCTCTATTGATTCGAGTCAGGCCGCCTGCGCTGACAGATGCGGCCCGTGTAAGGCTGGGTTGCTCTACCTCCAGCGAGTCTTGTCAGCGACTGTTCAGCTTCGCTCCGATAGCAGCCGTCCGATTTCGGGTGTCGTATGACCATCTTCGGCGATTTGCTGACATTGGAATTTGCTTGCGCCACCGTCCGCTATCGGGAGGATGCGGCACCTTCGCCCTAAATCACGCCCGCTTCGCGCCGGGCGTCTTTTGGCCAGCGGCGGTGTTGCCAGAACCACTGGCCGGGCTGGGCGCGCACGCAGGCTTCGAGGAAATCATTGATCCGCTTCACGGTCCGGAGGATGTCGGCCTCCGTGTCGCCGGTATCTTCGGGAATGAAGGGTTCGTGGATTTCCACCCGGAAACGGGCCGGGCCGGTGCGCACGGTCGAGACCGGCACGATCGGCACGCCGTATTTCAGCGCCAGCCGCGTCGGCCCCTGCGCCGTCATCGCGTCATGGCCGAAAAAGGGCGCGGCGACGCCCTCGCGGAATTTCTGGTCGTTCATCAGGGCGATCGGCGCGCCGCGTGCCAGCGCCCGCATCAGCTCGCGCGTGCCAATGCCCTTCGGCGCGGCGGTGCCCGTGCCATAATCGTGGCGCAGCTTGTTGATGCGCCGGTCGATGTGCGGATTGTTCAGGGCCCGGTAGGTCATCACCGCATGCGGGATGCGCTTGCAGATCGCCGCCGGCATGATTTCCCAATTGGCAAAATGGCCTGAAATGAACACGGCGCCCTTGCGGCTGGCATTGATCGCGTCGAGCCGCTCAACGCCGACCACGTCCACGCGCCCGCTTGTATAGGGGTCGATGGCGGGCAGGTGGGGCAGCTCGCCCGCCGTGCGCCCGGCGCTCTCCCAGGCCGCCAGCGCCGTGCGGTTGATCTTGTCTTCGCCCCAGTCCGGGAAGGCCAGCTTCAGGTTGTGCACCGTTGTCTTGTGCTGTGACAGGCGCGGGCCGATCTTGGTCATCACCCAGCCGCCAAAGTCGGACGCCTTGTCCGGCCCCAGCAGTTTCATCGGCCACCAATAGATAACGTCCCACGCAATCGTCTCCAGCCGCCACTGTATCCGCTGCCACAGCGAGGCTCGGTTATCGATATCCTTCGGGCGGACATAGGCGGGAGGCGTGTCGGTCATGTGTTCGCAGATGTGATAATCGGGGCAAGCAGCGCGTCGAGCGCGCCAGCATCTTCAAAGCGGGCCGCGACCGGAAAGGCAAGCACGCGCTGCTGTTCGGCCTGCGGCAGGCGCACATGGTCCTTCGTCGTCGTGATCAGGCGCGCGCCATGGCTTTCGGCCAGTCGGTGCAGGAATTTCAGTTCGCTGCCTGAATAGACATGATGGTCACCATAGCCGACCGCTTCGCGCAGGTCAGCCCCTGCCGCCGTCAGCGCATCGAAGAACTTGATCGGCCGTCCGATGCCCGCAAACGCCACCAGCGGCCCCCCCGGCACGGCGCCGGTCGGCGCTACCGAAGCGCGCAGCACCGGCACACCGGCCTGCAGCGCCGCGCCCGGCACATCGCCCGCACCCATCAGCACCACGCCGCCCGCGCGTGCCAGGCCATCGCTGACCGGTTCGCGCAGTGGGCCCTTGGGCAGCAGGTGCCCATTGCCGAACGGCGCGGCGGCATCGATCACGACGAGGGAGAGGTCCTTGTAGAGCGACGGGTTCTGGTGGCCGTCATCCATCACGATCACCTGCACGCCATCGGCCTGCATTTGGCGCGCGGCGGCCACTCGGTCGCGCCCGATCCAGCTCTCGCCGCTTGCGGCCAGCATCAGCGGCTCGTCGCCGACATCGGCGGCCGTATGTGTGCCCGGCTGCACCCTTATCACCCCCTTGGCACCGCCGCCGTACCCCCGCGACAGGGTCGCCGCGCGGACGCCCTGCGCCGTCAAAACACCCCGAATCGCCGCCACGACCGGTGTCTTGCCGACCCCGCCAACGGTCAGGTTTCCGACGCAGACGACCGGGATACCCACCCGGACAGGCACGGCGTTGTCGAGCTTGTTCTGCACGCCCAGCCGATAGGCAAAGGCCAGCGGCGAGAGCAGCAGGCGCGTCAGAGGCGCCGCCTCGCGTGAGCGCGGGTCCAGCCCTGCTGACCAGAAATGCGGCGCCTTCATTGCAGCAGTCCCGGTTCAGGGATCAGCGGCAACAGAGCCGCCAGCGTCTCGACCATCGGTGCATCCGCATGTTCCGCCAGCGCCTCCACAGCCGCCACCGACGGCGGCGCCGCATTCTGCAGGGCATCGGCCACGCCTGCTGCATCTGTTGCGGTCCTGATGAGGCCGCGCGCTTCGAGATCGGCCATCATGCTGGCGAAATTGAACACAAGCGGGCCGGTCACGACCGGCTTGGAAAACCGCACGGGCTCCAGCGGATTGTGCCCGCCGACACCCTCGGCATGCCCGCCGCCCAGATAGACCGCATCGGCCAGGCGCAGCCACAGGCCCATCTCGCCCATCGTATCGGCCAGCAGGACGCGCGTGCGTGTATTTGCGACCTGTCCCTTCGACCGGCGCGCATGCAGCAGGCCGCGCGCCTTGATCAGGGCTTCTACCTCGTCGCCGCGCTCCGGATGCCGGGGCGCAATGATGAGGGCCGTATCCGGCATGTCCGATACGGCATCGAGGAACAATGCCTCCTCGCCCGCATGCGTCGAGGCGGCGACGAGGCAGCGCCGCGTGCCGATAAATCCATCGCGTATCCGCGTAATTTCAAAGTCGCTTGCCTCCGGTCCCGGCAAGGCTGATTTGAGGTTTCCGGCGGAGCGGACATTATGCCCAAGCAGGCTGCCCAGCCGCTGGGCCGTGTCCGTGTCGGCCGCCAGCACCACGTCATAGGCGCCAACCAGTTTGCGGAACAGTTTGCGCACCCGGCGCCAGCCATCGGCGGAGCCTTGCGTCATGCGCGCGTTCACCAGCGCCCGTTTCGCGCCGCTGCGCCCGGCTTCGAAAATCAGGTTCGGCCAGATCTCGCCCTCGCCGAACACGCACAGGTCCGGTTGCCAGTGCCGGATGAAGCGCCGGGCAATCGCCGGAGTGTCCAGCGGCGCCATCAGGTGGATCGCAGTGTCCGGCAGGGCAGGGCCCAGCAGGCGCGCAGAGGTCAGCGTCTGGCTGGTGAACAGCAGCATCAGGTCAGGCCGCGCCGCGACCAGCCTGTGGCCCAGCTCGAGAAGCAGGCGGCTTTCCCCCACACTCGCGCCATGCAACCAGACCAGTCGGCCGGGCCGCCGGTTGGGCATACCCCGCGCCAGCCGCTCATTCATCCGACCGAAATCTTCCTTGCCCGCCCGCGCCCGCCGCCGCAGCAATCCAGGCAGGAAAGGCGATACGATCCGGGCAAACCCCCGGTAAAGGCGAAAGGCCGGCGTCATGTATGGGATGTCCCGGCGCTGGGCGGCGTCACGTCATAACCGGCCAGTATTTGTGCCCTGCGCGTTGCGGCATCAAGTCGGCCCTGCAACGCATCGCGCAAGTGTTCAGGCTTCGCATCGCGCGGGGTCTCCAGAATTTCGCCGAACACGATGGCGCCCTTGGTGAAAGGGAGGGGGATTATGAACTGGTCCCAGCTGCCGAGGCGTTTCGCAGGCTTGCTCGCCAGCGCATAAGGCAGGATAGGCGCGCCCGATCTCTGTGCAATCAGGATCGCGCCCAGGCTCACCTGTTCGTTCGGCCCGCGAGGGCCGTCAGGCGTAATGCAGACCGCCCCGCCTGATTTCAGCAATTTAACCGCCTCAACCACAGCGCGTGCACCGCCCTTGTCCTTGTTCGCCTTCTTCTTGTTTCCGGCTGAACCGCGGATCGTCCCAACGCCAAGGTGGCGCATGGCGCGCGCCACCGGTTCGCCATCGCCAGACATCGAGATCAGCATGGACACGTCTGCGGTCCGTCCGGGCCAGTGTCGTATCAGTTTTATCCAGCCCGCCGGTATCAGCATGATCTGGGAATGCCAGATCGCTACAACGATGCCAGGAAAGGAATCCCACGCGGCCCTGGCTTCAGGTTCGCCTTCGACGGTCCAGCGGACTGTACGCCCAATCAGGGCCATCCAGGCCCAAATCAGGAAACCCAGCAGGATCACAACAGGTCTGGATCGGAACAGGAACTTCATCGCGTCGCTTATACTTCGCTTTGCGCCATGCGCCACGGGTGCTGGCAACGACAACTGACAGGTTTGAGATGGTGGGCGATGCAAGGTTTGAACTTGCGACCCCTGCCGTGTGAAGGCAGTGCTCTACCACTGAGCTAATCGCCCCAGTTCCGGGAAGCGAGTCGATAATCCGATGCCCTCCGAACGTCAAGCAAGGAACACCGTGAACCCCATTATGCGGCAAACATCCGATAGAATGCCTATGCAAAAATGCAGCCCTGCATCCCTGCTGCCGCTGGTTTCGCATGTATAAGGCGGATTGCCTTATTTGCGCTGCCGTTCCATCATTCTCCCTCTCTCAAAGCTAAACCCTAGCTGTATTTGCTTATTTTTCGCGAGTTTGCAGGGTTTTTGCCCTCAATGAGGCGCGCTAACGGCCTGATGAATGGTTGTTCATAATGAACGGCTGTTCATACAGTATTGTTACGCGATTTTCATACGAGATTGCCCTTGAGAAACCCGTCAAACATAGTCATCTTCATGTCATAAACGATGAGCTGATGAGCAGTTCACGGTGTGGATTTAGAGAAGGACAGGCACTGGGGAAGTAATTCGCCAGTTTAAATAATAAGCCTGGAGAGAGAGAACATGAAAGACTGGTGTGACGAAGAGGGCGCAAAGCGCCTTTGCGAAAAGATTAACACGTATTGGGCCGAGCGTGGCTATGAAGTCGATGTCGACTTCGTTGATGCTGGCTTCGTGCCTGCGATGCGTAGTGCCCGCACGGATGTGCGCAGCAACATGGTAAACGGGATGCCCCGTCGCCGTGCAGCTGGCGAAGCGGGGGCAGCACGCCCCAGCTACCGTCCGAGATCAGAAGCGGTCGCTTAGCTCAATAGCGAAAGTATAGCTGAAACGAGTTCCGAATAGTTGCTGACAACTATGTCAGCCGCGATTTCTTCTTGAGTTTCAGATTCGTATCCAAATGGAACGAAAATGAAGGGCAGTCCGGCATTTCGGGCTGCCCTTTCGTCTGTCCGGCTGTCACCGACCATGATGGCGCGGGACCGGTCGCCGCCCGCGCGGTCAATTGTCAGCAGGATGTGATCGCCATGCGGCTTGCGCTCTGGCACGCTGTCGGCGCCGACAATCGCTGCGAATTTGCCTGACAGCTGCAATGTATCGAGCAATCTGTCGCTAGAGCTTTGGCGCTTGTTTGTGCAGACCGCCAGGGTTGCGCCGCCGGCTGCCAGCTGGTCCAGCGCCGCGACGGCATTTTCAAACGGTCGCGAACCGACGGCGATATTGGCTTCGTAATAGGCCAGGAACTGGTTGAACAGGCCATCCATCCGGTGCGATTCGGGTTCGACGCCCTGCGCCGCCATGCCTTTTATGATCATGGCCTTGGCGCCATGGCCGATCATCGTCGCGATGGTTTCGAGGGTGACCGGTTCCAACCCGGCTTCGACCAGGACATGGTTCAGCGCGCCCAGCAGGTCCGGCGCCGTATCGACCAAAGTCCCGTCGAGATCAAAAACAATCGTCCAGCCGTCAAACGCTCCACTCATGCCTGTATGAATTCCTCTCTCGCCACTCGCCTTGAATCGGCCTTTGGTCTAGGCGAAAGGTCTGGGGAAAGCGAGAGGGCCCGCCCGTGACGAATATCGCCAGAGACCGCGCTGCGATTATCCTTGCCGCTGGCAAGGGCACGCGCATGAAGTCCGACCTGCCAAAGGTCATGCATGCTGTCGGCGGTCGCCCCATGGTCGACTGGTCGATCGACCTTGCGCGCCGCGTCGGATGTTCCCGGATTGTCGTGATCGCACACCCGTCGCAAACCATGCTCATTGATCATGTTACCGCCCAGCTAGGCGAAGGGGCCATCGCGTTCCAGGACCCGCCTCAGGGCACGGGTCACGCCGTCAGGTGCGCCGAAAAGGCGCTGGACGGTTTCATCGGAGACCTCGTCGTACTCTATGGTGACAGCCCGCTCGTACCCGCCAGCGCCATTGAAGACCTCTACGCTGTGCTGGAGACCGGTGCATCGCTCGGCGTCCTCGGTTTCGAGGCCGCTGATCCGGGGCTGTATGGGCGCCTTATCCTCGCGGAAGATGGCAATCTCGATGCCATCGTTGAGGCGCGCGAGGCATCGCCGGAACAACTTGCCGTGCACCTGTGCAATTCGGGCGTCATGGCGGGGCGCGCCGAGACCATGTTTCGCCTGCTCGGCAAGGTGACCAACCAGAATGCCAAGGGTGAATACTACCTGACAGACCTTGTCGGCCTGGCCCGCGCTGAGGGCGCAATCTGCCGGGCGGTCCGATGCGGCGAAGACGATCTCATCGGCTGCGACAGCAAGGCGGATCTTGCCGAGGCCGAAGGCATCTTTCAGGTACAGCGCCGCATTGCTGCGATGGCCGCGGGTGTCACGCTCGTCGCGCCGGATACCGTCTTCTTTTCGCATGACACGGTGCTCGAAGCTGATGTCCTTGTGGAACCAAACGTGGTTTTCGGACCCGGCGTACATGTTCAGGGCGGCGCGCGAATCCGGGCGTTCAGTCATCTCGAAGGCGCCCAGGTGGCTTCGGGCTGTGAGATTGGCCCCTATGCCCGTCTTCGCCCTGGCACGGTGCTCGAGTCTGGCGTTCGCGTCGGCAATTTCGTCGAGACCAAGAACACGCACATGGGCGAAGGCGCCAAGGCGAACCACCTGGCTTACCTGGGCGATGGCCGCATCGGCGCGCAGGCGAATATCGGCGCAGGCACGATCTTCTGCAATTACGATGGCTTCATGAAATATGCGACCACGATCGGGCAGGGCGCTTTCATCGGCTCCAACTCGTCGCTGGTCGCGCCGGTGGACATTGGCAAGGGTGCCATTGTCGGTTCGGGCAGTGTCATCACGAAAGACGTCGAGCCCGATGCGCTCGCGGTGGCACGTGGCCAACTCGTCAAACGCGAAGGCTGGGCGATCAGCTTCCGTTCCCGAAAGAGCGCCGAAAAGGCCGCCCTCAAAAAGAAGGACTAGTTGCATATGGCGAACGAACACGAAAAGGAAAACGCGGCGCTGGCGGCGATGGAATATGTCGAGGACGGCATGACTATCGGTCTCGGCACCGGCTCGACGGCCAAGTATTTCGTCGAGATGCTGGCCGACGAAATTGCAGACGGATTGCTCGTTCGTTGTATCGAGACGAGCGAACAGACCCGCGACCTCGCGACGAGCCTCGGCGTGCCCCTGATCCCGTTCGAACAGGTCGACCGGATCCACCTCACCGTCGATGGCGCCGATGAGGTCGATGCGCATGGCAACTTGATAAAAGGGGGCGGTGCCGCGCTGCTTCGCGAGAAGATCATCGCCAGCGCGAGCGATCACATGGTGGTGATTGCTGACCCTTCCAAACAGGTCGAGCGGCTCGGCGCCTTTCCCTTGCCGGTCGAAGTCACTCCGTTCGGCTACACGATCACGGCGAAGACAGTCTTCGACGTTCTGTGCGCCGCCGGAATCGATCGGCCACGGGTCGAATTGCGCAAGCAGCCCGGCAGTATTGACTTGCTGGTCACTGATGGCGGCAACTATATCCTCGATTGCCATTGCGGCCGGATTCCGGATGCTGAAGCGCTGGCGGCGCGGTTGTCAAATGTGCCCGGCGTTGTCGAGCACGGCCTGTTCATCGACATCGCCCGTACGGTGATCATCGGGAATGAAAACGGCGCTACCGTGTTTGAATTCTAGGCTCAGGCCCTTACATCTCCCCAAGATTCAACGATTTGCCCGCATGCGCGCGTTACGGCGCGAAGATTGAGTTCGGGCAGCGGAAAAGGAACAATCGATGGCCGACAAGACATACGACTATGACCTCTTCGTTATCGGAGGCGGTTCTGGCGGCGTACGTGCCGCGCGGCTTGCCGCCCTTACGGGGGCAAAGGTCGCGGTTGCCGAGGAGTACCGGATGGGCGGGACCTGCGTCATCCGTGGCTGCGTCCCGAAGAAGTTCATGGTCTATGCCAGTGGCTACGGAAAGCACATCAAGCATGCCAAGAGCTATGGCTGGAGCGTCGGCGATGTCTCCTACGACCATGAAGTCTTCGCGACCGCGATGCATGCCGAAGTCGACCGCCTGTCGGGCATCTATCACCGCAATCTCGTCAATGCGGGTGTTGAAGTGTTCGAAGAGCGCGCCGAATTTGTCGACGCGACCACGTTGCGCCTCAAGACCAGTGGCAAGACGGTCACGGCCCGCAAGATCCTGATCGCCGTCGGCGGCCGCCCCTGGGTGCCGTCATCAGACGAACTGCCGGGCGTTGAGCATACGATCACCTCGAACGAGATTTTCGATCTCGAGACGCTGCCCAAACATCTCGTCATTGCAGGCGGCGGCTACATCGCCGTCGAGTTTGCTCATGTGTTTGCTGGCCTCGGTGTAAAAACCTGCCTTGTCTATCGCGGCGATACCGTGCTGCGCGGGTTTGACGAAGATGTCCGCACGGCGGTTCATGAGGGCCTGAAGGAGGCTGGCGTCCGCGTTATCACGCAAACCGTGTTCGAAAAGATCGAGGACACCGGCAACGGCGACCTGCCGTTACGCATCCAGCTCAAGAATGGCCATCACCTCGATGCCGACGTCATCATGATGGCGGTCGGGCGCCGGCCGACCACTGACACGCTGGGCTGCGAAGCCGCTGGTGTCGCGCTCGACAAGAACGGCGCTGTCATCGTCGACGAATGGTCGAGGACCAATGTGCCCAGCGTCTGGGCCGTTGGTGACGTGACCGACCGTGTTGCCCTGACCCCGGTCGCCATCCGCGAGGGCCATGCCTTTGCTGACACCGAGTTTTACGACAAGCCCTGGCATTTCGACCATACCGACATCCCGACAGCCGTATTCACTCAGCCGGAAGTCGGCACGGTGGGCATGACCGAAGCGGAAGCGCGCAAGGCGTTTGGAACCGTCGATATCTACAAAACCCGTTTTCGCCCGATGAAGAACATGTTGAACGGTGACGCGAACCGCGTGCTTATGAAACTGGTTGTGAAGGCCGATGATGAGCGCGTCTTGGGCGTTCATATCGTGGGCGATGACGCCGCTGAAATGATCCAGGCTGTCGGCATCGCGATCAAGATGGGCGCGACCAAACTGGACTTTGACCGGACCTGCGCGTTGCATCCGAGCGTCGCCGAAGAGCTCGTCACGATGCGTCAGAAATGGGTCCCCGAAGTCGCATCCTGACGGTCCCGGGCACCACAAGCCGCCCCCGTGGCAGAGCCCTGCCACGCCCTTGCCTCACCCCTCCAGCAGGGCCTGCAACTCCATCGCCACGGTCTTCAGGCTCTCGCGAATGGACTTCAGTCCGCCGCCTCTGCCGGAGTGGATCACCAGCTGGCGCCAGGGCGGTTCGCTGTCTTTTGGGGCCTTGACCACGAGGTGGCCGGAGCGGGGCAGGGCTGATTTCAGAAGGGCTTTCGACAGGGGAAACCCGGCTTTGGAATCGTACTGGCCATTGCGGGCATCGGCTTCAAACGTCGATTGTTCGCTGCGCCCGACAGCATTGAAGAGGACCGATAGCGCCGGGCGTTTTCCGGCCTCGACCTGTTCTGCAATCACCTGGTTCAGCAAGCGAACGCCCCTCAGCGAGTAAACGTCCGCATGCATGGGTGCCACCACCCGGTCTGCAGCCTCAAGCACACAACGCGTCAGGAAGGTCGCGTTCGGATTGGTGTCGAACACGATGAGATCATATTCGCTGCGATAGTGGTCCACCATCCGCAGGAACTGGGATTTGATCTTCTGGAGCGCGCCTGAATCATTCGCGAAAGCGTATTTCGAAATTTCGAACTGGCCTGATACGAGATCCAGCCGACCACCCGGACTGCCTGCGCCCATCAGGTCATGCATGAGGTCCGTCCGTGGCACGGCGGCGAAGGGTTCGGTCGACAGGGTCAGCCAGCTCTCTCCGGGGCTCACCACATCGCGCGAATGAAGTCGTGACCGCTCGAACAGCGAAATGACGGACCGGTCGGCGGCCGCGCTGGCGTCAGCGTGTTCCATATCGAAGAATGTCTGGGTCAGGTTGTACTGGGGATCCAGGTCGACCAGTAGCACCCGCCCGCCCAGCGCGCCCTGCCACGCGCCGAAGACCTGGCTCGTAACCGTGGTCTTCCCCACGCCGCCCTTCAGGTTCATTACCGCCAGTACCGGGCATTTTCGCTTGTAGGCCTTCTGCACCTCGTCCACGAGCTGCTCGGTGGCATCCGTAGAGGTCGATGACAGTTTCAGGTGAGGCTGCACCTCGTGCTTGAAAAAGCCGTTCAGCCGCGCCTTGTCGATCTGGAAGGGGATCAGGCGCAAATTGCGCGCCTTCGCCCGTTCCACATCCTGCCTGACGGATTTTGACCTGACTGCGCTGGCGGAGACCAGAACAATCATCGCGAACGCATCATCGATGGCCTGGTCGGCTTTTGGACGGTCTTCGGTATCGTTCGGCGCGTACCAGTCAGGTATCGCTGCCATCCGCAAAGCTTCGTGAATTTCGAGCAGGGCGTCGAGATCTTGTGATGAATGGCTGATATAGACGTGCGACATTCGGTTTGGACAGTCCTTCAGGCGGCGGATGTAACCCCGTTTCTAAAGGGCTTAGAGCTGATTCCGCCACCGTTGTGCTGTGAAATTGTGGTGAAACTTGAGCAAGCGCAGTCCATGTGATTTATGCTGCATTCGAACGGAGCACGATAACATGACCTGGACACCCTCAGATTGGCGGAAACTGCCTGCCAAGCACATCCCGTCGGACTACCCCGACACGGCTGCACTTGCTGCAGTTGAGACGCGCTTGAGGGGCTATCCACCGCTTGTGTTTGCTGGCGAGGCCCGACGCCTCAAACAGCGCCTTGCAGAAGTCGCTGCAGGCAAGGCTTTCCTGCTCCAGGGCGGCGATTGCGCTGAAAGCTTCAAGGAATTCCATCCGGACAATATCCGCGACACGTTCCGCGTCATCCTCCAGATGGCTGTGGTGCTGACATTCGCCGCGGCAAAACCGGTCGTGAAAGTGGGGCGCATAGCGGGTCAGTTCGCCAAGCCGCGCTCCGAGCCTATCGAGACCATTGATGGCGTCACGCTGCCATCCTATCGCGGCGACAATATCAACGGCATGGAATTCACGCCCGAGTCGCGTATCCCGGATCCGGAACGCCTGATGCAGGCCTACTCGCAGTCGGCTGCGACGCTCAACCTGCTTCGCGCGTTCAGCCAGGGTGGCTATGCAGACCTGTCCAACGTCCATCGCTGGATGCTCGGCTTCGTCGACCGCAGCCCGCAGGGCGAGCGTTACGAAGCGCTGGCCGACCAGATCACCAAGTCCATGGATTTCATGGCTGCTTGCGGCGTCACCTCGACCAGCGTGCCACAGATGGCGCAGGTGGAATTCTACACCAGCCACGAAGCGCTGCTTCTTGGCTACGAGGAAGCCATGACCCGCGTGGATTCAACATCCGGCGACTGGTACGACACGTCGGCCCACATGCTGTGGATCGGCCACCGTACGCGTCAGGTTGACCATGCCCATGTAAGCTTCTGCGCTGGCGTGAAAAACCCGATCGGCATCAAATGCGGCCCGGGCATGGAGACGGACGAACTCCTGCGCCTGATCGACACGCTGAACCCTACAGACGAGGCCGGGCGTATCACGCTGATCTCGCGCTTTGGTTCGGAAGGTGTCGAAAAGGGACTCCCGCCCTTGGCGCGCGCCATCAAGAAAAGCGGACGCACGGTGGTCTGGTCCTGCGATCCGATGCACGGCAACACGCTGAAAACCGAGAGCGGTTTCAAGACCCGCCCTGTGGACCGTATTCTCTCCGAAGTGCGTCAGTTCATTGACGTCCTGTCGACGGAAGGCGGTTATCCCGGCGGCGTCCATTTCGAGATGACTGGTCAGAATGTCACCGAGTGCATCGGTGGAGCTCAGGCGATCTCGGAAGGCGACCTGTCGTCTCGATACCACACTCACTGCGATCCTCGCTTGAATGGCGAACAGGCGCTTGAACTCGCGTTCATGATCGCCGAGAAGCTGCAGGGAATGAGCCGTGCGGAGACGAATGTCTCCCGCAAGGCCGGATAATCAGGGACGAAACAATCAATGGCTCGCGCAGGCTGGCCCGCCTGGGCGCGGGCCTCCGATATATCGGATTTGCTTCGGCTGTCCGTTCCAATCGCAATTACGCGAATGTCGATGATGCTGATGGGTATCACCGACGCGATCGTGCTCGGCCAGTATTCGCCAGGTGAACTGCCCTTTATCCTGAATTCATGGCTGCCAATGGGCGTGTCCATTGGCTTCGGCATGGGCTTGCTGCTTGGCACGCAGGTGCTGACATCGGAACTGCTTGGCGTCGGGCTCGCGCAAGAATCTGGGCGTATATTCCGGCGCGGATTCTGGGCGGCCCTTGGCTTGGGTGTGATTTTGACGGCGCTGGTCTTCTTCGGAGCCGAGCCGCTGTTTCACTGGATATTCGTCACGATCGCCCCTGTATCAGAAGCGGCTGACAGGCTGGACCCGCAAACCATCGCCTCTGAGACGGCGAAGGTGACGCGCATCCTTTCCAGCGGCCTGCTCGCCTTCATGGTCTCGCAGGTGTGCAGCTTTTATCTCGAATCCCTGCGCCGTCCCTTGCTGGTGACGGTCGTCATGTATTTTGGTGTTGTCATCAACCTTGTCCTCGACCTGGCGCTCGTGGGCGGCGTATGGGGTGGCGAGCCGATGGGCGCGGAGGGTGTGGCATGGGCCACGACAAGTTCGCGCTGGGCGCTGACAGTCGCGATGTTCATCCTTGTCGTGGCGCTGACGCCGGCCTTCCGGAAGTCCGTTGCCGGTCCGCTCGACGAAGCCCGCCGCCAGTTCCGCGTTGGCATCGGCACGGCCATCAGCAATGTCGCGGAGTGGGGTGGCTTCAACTTTACATTCATCATCGCGACGTGGATCAGCCTCGCCGCGAATTCGATCTATGGCTATGCGATCCAGATCATTGGTCTCTGCTTCATGTTCTATCTGGGCATCGGTTCAGCTACGAGCGTCCGCGTGGCCGAGGCCTTCGGGCGCGGCAATAATGACGAGATCCGGGATGCCGGTCGTCTCGGCGTTGCTGCCACAATCTTGATGGGCGTCATCCTCGGGATCGTGCTCGTCCTGTTCCACGGACCCATTTCACGTCTCCTGGTGCGGCCGGATGCGGTGCTGAACGGCATTGTCCTGGCCCCAGCCATCGCCAGCCTCCTGTTTATCGCAGCAGCGGCCTCTATCTTCGACGGGCTACAGGCAACCGCGTCAATGGCGTTGAGGGCACAGGAGATTGTCTGGTCGCCGAGCATCATTCACATCGGCTCATTCTTCTTCGTCATGATCCCCGCTTGCTACATGCTCGGCCTGGTCGCGGGCCGGGGCGCGCAGGGAATGATGGAAGGCGCGTTTATGGGAATGGCGATTGCCGGTGTGGGGCAGACATTGCTTCTGGAATGGAAAACGGCGCGCCTGCCGAGCAAGCGCGCCGTTTGAATTTTCAGGGCAGGCCTCCCGACGGGAGGCCGAAACCCTAGAGGTCTTTCAGAGCCGTGGCTGGTTTGAAAGCCAGGGATGTCTTTTCTGGGATCTTGATTTTGTCGCCAGTGGCCGGGTTACGGCCCTCACGTGCGTTGCGGGTTTTCGCCGCGAACGTGCCGAATCCGGCGATCGCGACTTGCTGACGGTTCTTCGCAGCACCAGCGATCGTGTCGAAAACAGCATCGACGGCCTTGCCGGCTTCGCTTTGCGAAAGGCCGGATTCGGCAGCAACTGCTTTGGTAAGTTCACCCTTGTTCATAGGGGTTCTCCTCTAAGTTAAACGGCGATCCCCCGCCGTTGCGCTGACATGCCCACGATTCGTTTTGCGTGAATATGTCGAAAGGCCAGTAAACACAGGCTATGCGCCGAGAATCCAGCCCTCTTCGGCCTGAATCTGCTCGATTTTTCCCTCGTCAAGCGATTTGCCTGTGGAAAACGTGGCTCCGAGCAGGCCCTTTTCGTCCAGTTGCGAATAATGACGGGCGATTTCGCGGACCTGAACTTCGTCCAGCGTCTCGCCTTTTTCCGCTTTCGCCTTGATCAGGGACGGGTAAATCTCGGCGATCACCACCTCCACGCCCTGCAGGTCGTCCTCGGTCAACTCACCGGTTCCGGTCTCGAAGGGCCAGATACGAGCGTTGGGCCAGGTCGCTCGCAGGGCATGGACGTGAGGGATGCCCGTCAGCGACTGGCTGCCGACGCTGCCGGTATAGGCAAGCTGCCAGACCGACTTCGGCTGGCCAAGTTTCTGGTGGCGCATATGCGATTCAACAATTCGGAATTCCGGCAATGGCTGGCCCGCAAAGTCCGGCTTCGTCGATGCCAGCGTCGAGACCACGTCCCGTGCAGGCGCGCCCCAGAATGGGCGGGGGCCTTTGGAGATGGCATAGTTCATTCCGGCTGCAATCGCGTAGCGCGCATTCGAATTGTCCGGCTTGTCCTTCAGTTTGCTAGCGAGGTGTGCATGCATCGCCGCCCAAGGGGCGTGTTTCGATACGTCCAGACCCAGCGCCTCGGCGGTGCCTGCGGGATATCCCAGCGAAAAGTCGAAACCCAGAAGCACACGGTCGCCGCGGCGTGTCAGCTTGGCGACCATGTCTTCCAGGAAGGCGCGCGCTTTCAGGCGCGTATCGATATTGACCGCCTTGAATTGCAGTTTCAGGCGGGCGTCCTTTGCCAGGATGCCAATCCAGATCGAGTTTGCACCGAGCGTCGGCTTGGCCGCCGCGCTCCAGTCCACCATGATATAGGCATCGAACAACCGCGCCATGCTGTGCGTCTCCGTGGCCGCACCGCGGCCTTTGAGACGCGGTGCGGATCTATTTGGGTTAGGTGAGTTTCACCAACATCTTGCCAGTGTTGGCGCCTGTGAACAGGCCAATAAAGGCTTCTGGTGCCTTGTCGATACCTTGCATCACAGTTTGCTCGAACTTCATCTTTGCGGCGGGAATCCACTTGGCCATGTCGGCAAAGAAGGCTGGCTGCATGTCGGCATGCGTCGACACGATGAAACCCTGCAACTTGAGCTGCTTGCCGACAGCCTGGATCATATTGTGCGGGCCAACAGGCGTGCCGGTGTCGTTGTATTGCGCGATGGCCCCGCACAGTGCCATGCGTGCCAGTGGGCGGGCGACTTCAATGGCCGCCGTCAGGTGGTCGCCGCCGACATTATCGAAGTACACATCGATGCCTTTGGGCGAAGCTTCTCTTAATGCCTTGACCAGACCTTCGAAACCGCCGGCCTTTTTGTAGTCGATCACATGATCGGCGCCGATTGATTTCACGAACGCACACTTGTCGGGCCCACCGGCAGAACCGATAACCGTGCAGCCCTTGTTCTTGGCAATCTGGACAACCGTCGAACCGACGGCTCCAGCCGCTCCCGACACGAAAACAATATCGCCCTCTTTAAGTTCTGCTATGCGAAGGAGGCCCGCATAGGCGGTCAGTCCGGGCATGCCTGCAACGCCAAGGAAGGCGCTTTCCGGCAGTCCGACATCCGGCAGTTTTTGAACCATGGCTGCTTCGGGCTTCGCCACCCAGGCTGTGCGCCAGCCAAGCATGGACGAAACAAGGTCTCCGACCTTGTAGTCTGGATGAGCTGACGCGGTCACGCGGCCGACAGCGCCGCCTTGCATCGTTTCGCCGATCTGGAATGGCGGCACGTAGCTCTCACGGTCATACATCCGACCGCGCATGTAGGGATCGACGGACATCCACTCGTTCTGGACCTGGATCTCGCCATCTTTTGGTTCAGCAATCTCGACGGTTTCCTTCGCAAAGTTTGCTGGTGTTGGCATGCCTTCCGGCCGGGAAGCGAGTGCCCATTCGGTTGAATTGAGTTTGGCCATTGTGTTTTTCCTCCTGTTGTTCGTTGGCGCTTAAGTGGACTGTGACTCTGCGCATGTGAAGGGGTCCGAGCGAATATCTTGCCGAGACCGGGTCAGCTCGCGGCAACCTATGCTGTCTGCAACCCTTGCAGCAGCGGGCGATGCGGTGTCATGTCCGCTCAATTGAGGGCCTGATTCATGACCAAATTGAAAGTCGGCGTTGCGGGCGCCGGTGTGTTCGGTAACTACCACGCGCAAAAGGCGGCCGCTTCTGCGCGAACCGAGTTCATGGGCGTATACGATATCGACCAGGACCGGGCAGAGCGCGTTGCCAGCACGTTTGGCGCACCTGGCATGTCGGATTATCGCGCGTTTCTCGGCCTGTGTGATGCGATCGTGATCGCCGTTCCCGCGACCTTTCATGAGCCGCTTGCCCGCGAAGCGGTCGAAGCGCACTGCCACGTCCTCGTGGAAAAGCCCTTGGCGCTATCAGGCAAGGCGGCACGCAGTCTCGCGGACGAAGCCGCCGCCCGTGGCCGGATTCTCCAGGTCGGCCATCAGGAGCGCTTCGTGGCCCGCGCAATGGGCGTCCTGTCCATTGATGAGACACCCCTTCTCATCGAGTCCGTTCGTGCCGGACCGCCGGCACCGGAGAACCGGGCAGGCGATGTATCGGTCATATGGGACCTGATGATCCACGATCTCGACCTGGCGGCGATGATGCTTGGCACCGAATTCACCGGCGTGATGGCCAGCGGTTCGCGCGTACATTCGCGTCATCTCGATGAGGCCACCGCTCAGTTCACCTATGCAAGCGGCGGCGTCGCTCGCCTGCGTGCCAGCCGGGCGTCGGACGTGCGCGAGCGCACCATGCGCGTTGTCTATCCGTCCGGTGAAATTGCGATCGACTTCCTCACACGCAAGCTGGAGAATTCCACGCCGCATGACGTTCGCGTCGATATTGCAGCTGACCTGCCTGACCCGTTGGGCGCGGCGGACGAGGGTTTCTATGCCGCGTGCCTCGGCCTTGCGCGCAGTCCGGTGCCTGCGCACGGCGCGGTGGCGGCAGTAGCCATGGCTGAAGCGGCCGAAGCGGATGCGCTCGCCAAGATCGACGCCTGACCTAATCGCGATTCGATTGTTTGGGATCGTGTTTGGGCGCGGGCGCGAGGCGCATGACTTCGGTCTGAAAGCGCTCGTCGTCTCCCGCGGCAAGAAAGGGCAGGGCACCAGAAATCGCCTTCTGGAGCGGCTCGAACCAATCCTGGTCAGTTTTGGAAAAGTCCGAGAGTACGTAAGGCATGACGTGCGACTTGTCGCCAGGATGCCCGACGCCAATGCGCACGCGCCGGACATTCTCGCCCAGATGCGCGATCATTGACCGGATGCCATTATTGCCTGAGTGCCCACCGCCCTGTTTCATGCGAACGCGGCCAGGGGCCAGATCGATTTCGTCGTGGAACACGACCACATCCTCGGCATCCAGTTTGTAGAACGTTGTGGCCTTGGACAGCGCTCGGCCTGATTCATTGTAGAAAGTCTCGGGTTTCACCAGCAGCGTCTTGATACGCCCGGCGGACGTTTCGATCGTGCCTTCGGAAATCTGGCTTTCGAATTTGGAGCGCCATGGCTGGAAACCGAACTCGGCGTGAATGCGGTCCAGAATCATGAACCCGGCATTGTGACGGTTGCCCGCATACTTTGCGCCTGGGTTGCCTTGCCCTGCGAGGATCAGCATGGGGCGTTCTCCCTCGTGCGACCGGGCGGGGATTGGCCGCGTGCCTGGCCTGAAAAGGCCAAGCACGCTGAGCCAGACCGAACGGATCAGTCTTTGCCGCCTTGTTCTTTTTCGCCGGCTTCTTCTTCGCCGGAATCTTCGTCTGCCGCTTCATCATCGGTATCTTTTACCGCGACGCGGCCAGCAATCGTCACGATCGTAAAGTCACGATCCATGATGGTCGGTTCAGCATCTGATGGCAGTTTGATGTCCGAAATCTTGACATTTTCGCCAACTTCAAGGGCCGACACGTCGGCTTCGAGGAATTCTGGAATACGACCAGCTGGGACGAGAAGTTCGACCGTGTGGCGGACGACGTTGAGTGTGCCGCCTTTCTTGAGGCCTGGCGAAACGTCTTCACCTATGAAGTGAACAGGCACTTCAACTTTGATCTTCTGGTCAGCTTTGACACGGAACAGATCGACGTGGAGCGGCCGGTCCGTGATCGGGTGCATCTGGATCGCCTGCGGGATCACGAGTTGCTTGTCGCCCTTGTGGACCAGTGTCGCTGTTGAGGACAGGAAGTGTCCGGTCTCAATGGCCTTCATCACTTCCGCAAGGCGCAGGTTGATTGCGACCGGGTCCTCACCGCCGCCATACAGGACGCCGGGAACGAAACCATTGTTGCGGGCTTCACGCGCGCCACCGGTACCGATGCGCTCACGCAGTTCGAGATTGAATGAAATTTGTTTCTTGGACATTTGTTTTCCTTTCGCCCTGAAGTCCGCCGCCGGACATCCGGACGGTGACAGCCTGACACGCACGGCCTTGCGCCGTCGTTTCCAGTCGGCGCCTATAGGCGATCAGGCCAGCGGTGGCAAGCGGTCCGGGGCAGGCTGGCTCGCCTGTCGCGCGAGTTCGGTGTCCCTCGGTGATGAACCCGTCATTCGCGGGGATGGTGGGTGCCAAAAAGACCGTTGCGGGGTGAAACTCTTTTAACCCGCGCCTTCTCAATCAAGTCTGCAGTCTGTTAGGATCGCTGAAGTGCACAATACAGGACATCCGTGATGAGCGACGCCAGCAAGACCTATCCCGTTCCCGCCGACTTTGCTGCCAAAGCAAACCTCACACCGGAGAAATATCGGGAGATGTACGCCGCCTCGATCGCCGATCCCGACGGGTTCTGGGGTGAACAGGGCAAGCGGCTCGACTGGATGACGCCCTACACGGTCGTTAAGGATGTCTCCTGGGAGACCGGTGACCTGCATGTGAAATGGTATTCGGATGGGGTTCTCAACGTCTCGGCCAATTGTATCGACCGGCATCTGGCCACCCGCGGCGACAAGGCCGCCTTCATCTGGGAAGGCGATGACCCGGCCGACACGTACACCGTCACCTACAAACAGCTCCACATAGCCGTCAGCAAGTTCGCCAACGTCCTGAAAGAACTCGGCGTCAAGAAGGGTGACCGCGTCACCATCTACATGCCGATGATCCTGGAGGCGACCTATGCCATGCTGGCCTGCGCGCGTATCGGGGCCGTGCACTCCGTCGTCTTCGGCGGTTTCTCGCCGGAAGCACTCGCGGGTCGGATCGTTGATTGTGAGTCAGAGGTTCTGATCACCGCCGACGAAGGTCTCCGGGGTGGTCGCAAGGTGCCGCTCAAGGTCAATGCTGACGCGGCAGCCACCATTGCCAAGGGCATGGTCAAGAAAATGCTCGTCGTGCGCCGCACCGGCGCTGACGTGACGATGACCGAAGGCCGCGACCACTGGCTGCACGAGATTGGCGCCAGCGTCTCTGCCGATTGCCCGCCCGAACCGATGAGCGCCGAAGACCCGCTTTTTATCCTCTATACGTCCGGTTCGACCGGCCAGCCCAAGGGCGTGCTGCACACGACCGGCGGTTATCTCGTCTGGGCGTCCATGACCCATGAATACGTGTTCGACCTCAAGGAAGACGATGTGTTCTGGTGCTCGGCCGATGTCGGCTGGGTCACGGGGCACACTTATATCGTCTACGGTCCGCTCGCGAATGGCGCGACCAGCGTCCTCTTTGAAGGCGTGCCCACCTATCCTGATGCGAGCCGGTTCTGGCAGGCCTGCGATAAGCACCAGGTCACCATCTTCTACACTGCCCCCACCGCCATCCGCGCCCTGATGCGCGAGGGCGAAGGCCCGGTAAATGCGACATCACGCAAATCGATCCGCTTGCTCGGCACCGTCGGCGAGCCGATCAACCCGGAAGCGTGGGAATGGTATTTCCATGTCGTCGGTGAAGCCCGCTGCCCGATCGTAGATACCTGGTGGCAGACCGAGACGGGCGGCACGATGATCGTTCCGCTGCCCGGTGCGACCGACATGAAGCCCGGCGCCGGCAGCCACCCCTTCTTCGGGATCAATCCAGTGCTCGTCGATGCTGAAGGCAATCAGCTTGAGGGCGCCGCTGATGGCAACCTGCTGATCACTGACAGCTGGCCCGGCCAGATGCGCACCGTCTATGGCGACCATCAGCGCTTCATCGACACCTATTTCACCGCCTATCCCGGCACCTACTTCACCGGAGACGGCTGCCGCCGGGATGAAGATGGTTTCTATTGGATCACCGGCCGGGTGGACGATGTCATCAACGTGTCAGGACACCGCATGGGCACGGCAGAAGTCGAAAGCGCGCTGGTCAGCCATGATGCCGTGGCTGAAGCGGCTGTCGTGGGCTATCCGCACGACATTAAGGGGCAGGGTATCTATGCCTATGTCACCGTTTGCGCTGGCGTGGAGGTCAACGACGACCTGCGAAAGAACCTCGTCCAGCACGTTCGCAACGAGATTGGCCCGATCGCCTCGCCGGACCTGATCCAGTTTGCGCCCGGTCTGCCCAAGACACGCTCCGGCAAGATCATGCGCCGTATCCTTCGCAAGATCGCCCAGAACGAATTCTCGAACCTCGGCGACACGTCAACGCTGGCTGATCCTGAAGTCGTGACCGATCTGATCGAACACCGGCAGAATCGCTAGATCGCTGGCAGGTCCACGACGAACCGGGCACCGCCTTCTTCGCGGTTCTCCGCAAGGACGCTGCCGCGATGCGTGGCGATGATCTGCTTCACGATCGACAGGCCCAGTCCTGAATTATTGCCAAAGGCGGTGCCCTTGGGGCGGTCGGTGTAGAAGCGATTGAAGATTTCTTCCAGCTTGTCAGCTGGAATGCCGGGACCGGAATCTTCCACGCGCAGCCGCGCGATCGTCTGCGGCCCGCTATTGGTCTGTTCCAGCGTGACATGCACGGCGCCGCCAGGCGGCGAGAAGGAACGGGCATTGTCGATCAGGTTGCGGATCACCTGGCCAAGCGGCCCCTCCCGCGCCCGTACAAGCAAGCGGGCACCCATGGTCGCGTCGTCAAACACCACCGAAACGACCTCGGGACCATCGTTCATCGCCTCATAGGTGCGCACCACATCGCGGGCGAACCGTGCAATGTCGATCTGTTCGCTCGGCACGCGGGTCATTTCCGCCTCGATACGTGAGGCATTTGAAATGTCGGTGATCAGGCGATCGAGCCGTTTCACGTCCGACGCAATCACCTCGCGCAAACGTTCGCTGGCGACGGGATCGTCCTGCACACGCTCAGCTGTCTCGATGGCAGACCGGATCGACGTCAGCGGGTTCTTCAACTCGTGCGCAACATCGGCCGCAAACTGTTCGTTGGCTTCGATCCGCTCCAGCAGGGCTTCGGTCATGCCCTGCATCGATGACGCCAGATTGCCGATCTCGTCCTTGCGCCGTGTCAGCGCCGGGATGTCGATACGGTCGGATGCGCCCGAACGAATGCGGTCGGCAGCCAGCGACAGACGCCGCATGGGGCGCGCAATGCCAAGGGTCAGGAAGAATGACGTGATGAACGCCACCAATACCGCCACACCAATGAAGGGAACGAGCGCGGCGCGTTCAGACCGGATGATCTCGTCGATGTCGCTGGCCTCGAGTGTTAACACGCCCACCACGGCTGACACGCGCTGGATGGGCATGGAGACGGAGATGATCCGCTGGCCCCGGTCGGAAAAGCGCTGGCTCGCCGCTATGTCGCCCAGGGCGGCGCTGTCGAATTCTTCTTCGAAGCTTTGTGTGCGTACGGCTTCGGAACTGCGGCGGGGCATGATCGGTCCGAACACGCGTGCCGCCCACTCGGACATCGCAGCGCCCATCCGGGCAATGCGGCTCGGTTCCTTCAGCGGGGGCAGGGCATCGATATCGACCCGCTCTGACAGATAGAAACTGTCGCCTATCAAATCGCCTTCCGGAGAATAAATGCGTGCGCGAACGCGCTCCGGCAGGTTCAGTCTGACGATCGTTTGCCGGGCGGCATCGACATCCAGGCTGGGTTCGGGCGTGGTCGCGTCTTCGCCCAGCAGGCTCGTGAAAATCTGCGCTTGAGCAACAAGGTCCTGCTTCTTGGAAACAACGAACCCGGCGCGCATCTCGTTCAGCACCATCGCGCCGATGATGAGAACCGCGAGCCCGGCGAGGTTCGACGCAAATATCAGCCGGGCGATGCGCGAACCCAGGAACATGGATCCGCGCCTTGAACCTGGCAGCCTGATGCGTTTGGACTCGCCCATCCCGTTCACCCTGTTTCCGGGCTGCGGCGAATCTTAGGCGTCTGCCGCAACGCGCATGCTTACAATCTTGTCAGGATTGCGCGGCGGCTCACCTTTCGCAAGCTGATCGATCACATCCATGCCTTCTGTGACCTTGCCCCAGACGGTGTATTGGCGGTTCAGGAAGCTCGCATCGTCGAGGCAGATGAAGAACTGGCTGTTGGCGGAATTGGGGGCCGAAGTGCGTGCCATTGAACACGTGCCGCGCACATGCGGCTCTGCGTTGAATTCGGCTTTGATGTCCGGTTTGCTCGATCCGCCGGTGCCGTTGCCTTTTGGGCAGCCAACCTGCGCCATGAAGCCGGGGATCACGCGGTGGAAGACGATGCCGTCATAAAACTCTTCCCGGGCGAGTTCCTTGATGCGTTCAACATGGCCCGGCGCGAGGTCGGGGCGCAGCTCGATCTTCACGGGGCCTTTGGAGGTTTCAAGAAGTAGCGTGTTTTCAAGGTCGCTCATGGAAAATTCCTTTTATGTGTCTCGGATTTATGACTGGCTATTGAATGAAGACGATGGCGGCAAGCCCAACAGCCGTGTTATTGTCTGTGTATCATATCAGGACGTACCCGCTCATGATTGCAAATTCACTTTCAATCCTGCTCTCCGGGGTTCTCGCATTGGCTGGCCTGGTTCATCTGGCATGGGCCTTTGGCAGCACATTTCCCTATGCCAATCAGCAGGCTCTGGCGCGGGCGGTTGTCGGGCGCCGGGGAATTACGCACATGCCGTCCATGGCCGCGTCCGCCTTTGTCGCATTCTGCCTGTTGGCCGCTTCTGTCTGGGCGCTTTTGCTGGGACGGGTCATCGTCGTTCCGGTGTCTGACTGGCTGGTGGCAACCGGCGGCCTCGCGCTGGCGGGCGTCTTCCTGTTCCGGGGCATCATTGGCGTCATGCCCACGTTCGAGCATGCGCTGCCGGAACAACCCTTTCTCCGTCTCAATCGTCGCTTCTATTCACCGCTGTGCGTCCTGATCGGTCTTGCCTTTCTCGGCCTGACCCTTGCGATGCCGAACTGGGCATGGCGGATCAGCCTGCTCGGATTGTAGGGGCACGCCAGTCGGCCTTGCCGATACGATCATTGAGCGACACGCCATCCAGTCCCGGTGCGGCCATCATGTCGGCAAATGCCCAATGGTTCAGGTCCGTGCGGATCATGATGTCTGCGCTGCGATAGGCACCAGCTACACCGCCACCCAGGACAACACCGGTCGCCTTCACGATGTCTGACCGGTCGAGCTGCCGCGGGCTCGCATCCACATGGACGATGAGCGCGGCATTTTCGGGCCGGCGGCTCGCGCGAGAAAATACGCTTCCCGGGCGCATTACCGGGTCGACGCCTGCCAGCAGGCCAATCGTGCCATTCAGTTGGTGTGCGACGCGCAGGGCTGCATCACTGCCCCAACTGTGCCCGACCAATGCGATGTCGTCTCCGCGAGACAGCGCCGCCATGCAGTGAGATGTGGCGCCATCGACATCATAGTGCGCGAACCACGCCGCCGTCCGGCCGTGCGAGTTGCCACCCTCGAGCAGGAGACGTTGCCGCGCCTTCACAAAGCTGGTGACAATGCGCGACTGGCCGTCTGCAGCGCCACCGATATAAATTTCGGCGACACTGCAGCCCGATGGCTCCGGCCTATTCGGTATAACGATACCCGACGCCATAGAGGGTTTCGATCGCATCGAACTCATCCGTCACTTCACGGAACTTCTTGCGAAGGCGTTTGATGTGGCTGTCGATGGTGCGGTCGTCGACATAGATCTGGTCGTCATAGGCCGCGTCCATCAGCTGGTCACGGCTCTTGACGTAACCGGGCCGCGACGCGAGTGCCTGCAGGATCAGGAACTCGGTTACCGTCAGACGAACGGGGTGGCCGTCCCATGTGCAGGCATGGCGGTTTGGATCGAGTGTAAGCTTGCCGCGAACGATCGGCTTGTGGTCGCCTTCTTCAGGCCCGGCGACCCCGCCGCGTGCACGCCGCAACACGGCTTTTACGCGTTCGGCCAGCAGGCGGTTGGAACAGGGTTTGCGCACAAAATCATCCGCGCCGATATTGAAGCCAATCACTTCGTCGATCTCTTCGTCTTTCGACGTCAGGAAGATCACCGGCAGTTCACTGGTCTGGCGCAGGCGCCGCAGCAATTCCATGCCGTCCATCTTGGGCATCTTCACGTCGAGGATGGCAATGTCGGGAGGCGTTTCCGTCAACGCGGGCAGAGCGGATTCGCCGTCATGATAGGTGCGGACATTATAGCCCTCAGCCTCAAAGAACATTTTCAGCGAGGCGACGATGTTCTCGTCGTCATCCACCAGTGCCAGAGTTGTCATCGCTCGATCCTTCTCAACCAGACTGTACCCCATCACGGGGTCTGGCCGTTTTGCATTATGGTGTTCAACCACGGTTCGCGACATGACAAAAGCCCTCCTTCGGTGCTGTCCCAATGAAAACAGCAGACTAGGGCAAGCAAACGCTCACATTACGGCCTTTTAAGGAAACAAGATGGCAGGCCGCCATGTTTGTGAACGCGAGATCAGTGCGCCTCCGCCCAATTTCTGGCTGCGCGAGCGTCCACCACCAGCGGCACGGACAGGTTCAGCGCCGGCAGTGCCGCGCCTTGCATCGTGTCCTGCGCCAGCTTGAGCAGCGTTTCAGCTTCGGCCTTAGGGCATTCGAAGATCAGTTCATCGTGCACCTGCAGCAGCATGCGCGCTTTGAGGCCGGCCTTGGCCAGCGCGTCCGGCATGCGGATCATCGCGCGCTTGATAATATCGGCGGCCGAGCCCTGGATCGGCGCGTTAATGGCCTGGCGTTCGGCAAAGGCCTTGGCGGGCCCTTTTGACTTGATCGCTTCGAGGTGGATCTTTCGCCCGAAGGCCGTTTGCACGTATCCGGTCTCTTTTGCGAAGGCCTTCGTCTCGTCCATATAGGCGCGGATGCCGGGGAAGCGCTTGAAATAGGTCTTGATATATTCGGCGGCCTCGCCCTGCGGGATGCCGAGCTGACGCGCCAGACCAAAGCCCGAAATGCCATAGATGATGCCGAAATTGATTGCCTTGGCCTGACGGCGCACCATCGGGTCCATGCCCTCGATCGGCACACCGAACATTTCGCTCGCCGTCATCGCATGGATGTCGAGGCCCTTGTGGAACGCGTCTTTCAGGGCTGGAATGTCGGCCATGTGCGCGAGGATACGCAGCTCGATCTGGCTATAGTCGGCGCTGACGAGGACATTGCCCTCATCGGCAATGAAGGCTGCGCGAATCTTGCGCCCCTCTTGCGTCCGCACCGGAATGTTCTGCAGGTTCGGGTCGGAGGATGAAAGTCGTCCCGTCTGTGCCACCGCCATGGCAAAGCTCGTATGAACGCGGCCCGTCTTGGGGTTGATCGCGGCCTGCAGCGCTTCGGTATAGGTCGAGCGCAGCTTCGACAGGGTGCGCCAATCGACAATCGTGCGGGGCAGGCCATGCCCCTCGGCGGCGAGGCCTTCCAGCACGTCGGCATCGGTGACCCATGCGCCGGTCTTGGTCTTCTTGCCGCCTTCCAGTCCCATCTCGTCGAACAGGATTTCGCCCAGCTGTTTCGGGCTGCCAATGTTGAATGCGCGCCCCGCCTGTTCTTCGGCTTCGGCCTCCAGCGCGGCGCAGCGCTGCGAGAAATCGGCCGACAGGCGCGAGAGCTGGTCCCGGTCGACCTTGATGCCTTCGCGCTCCATCTGCGCCAGCACCGGCACGAGCGGCCGTTCCAGCGTCTCGTAAACGGTGGTGACTTTTTCGATGTGCAGCTTCGGCTTGAACGTCTGCCACAGGCGCAGCGTCACATCGGCATCCTCGGCGGCATATTCAGTCGCCTTGTCGAGCGCGACGCGATCAAAACTGACCTGCTGCTTACCGATACCGGCCACTTCCTTGAACGAGATCGGCTTGTGGTTCAGGTAACGCTCTGACAGCGTGTCCATGCCGTGGCTGTGCTTGCCGGCGTTCAGCACATAGGACAACAGCATCGTGTCATCGATGGGTGAAACGTGGATGCCCTGTGACGCGAAGACGCTGTCATCATACTTGATATTCTGGCCGATCTTCAAGACAGACGGATCTTCCAGCATCGGCTTCAGCGCGCGCATGGCATCCTTCATCCGGATCTGGCGCGGCGGATCGGCGCCGAACATGTCACCGTCGCCCGCGCCGTTCGGGTCGACATGCGCCAGCGGAATGTAGCACGCCTCGCCCGGAGATAGCGCCAGCGACACGCCGACGAGGTTTGCCGCAACGGAATCAAGACTGTCGGTCTCGGTGTCGACCGCGACATAACCCTGTGCCACGGCCCGCGCGACCCAGTCTTCCAACCGTTCAAAATCGCGAACGCACTCGTATTTCGTCCGGTCGATCGGGTCCTCGGCAGGCGGTGCGGTTTCGATCGCGCCTTCCATTTCCATCATTTCGCGCACGCGCCGCGTGATGGTACGGAACTCCATCTCTTCAAGGAAGGCGATCAGGGTGTCCGGGTCGGGGTCGGCCACGGCCAGGCCGTCCAGTTCCAGCGTAACCGGCACGTCATCCTTAAGCGTCACCAGCTGTTTCGACAGGCGTACCTGCGCGGCGTTGTCGATCAGCGATTCCCGGCGCTTCGGCTGCTTGATCTCGCCCGCCCGCGCCAGCAGTGTTTCAACATCGCCATACTCATTGATAAGGAGTGCGGCCGTCTTCATGCCAATGCCCGGCGCGCCCGGCACATTGTCGACGCTGTCCCCGGCCAGCGACTGCACATCGACAACACGCTCCGGCCCCACGCCGAACTTCTCGAACACCGCCTCCACGCCCATCGTCTTGTTCTTCATCGTGTCCAGCATCACGACACGGTCGGAGACGAGTTGCATCAGGTCCTTGTCCGACGACACGATGGTCACCCGCGCGCCCTTGGCCTCGGCCTGCCGTGCATAGGTCGCGATCAGGTCGTCGGCCTCAAACCCTTCCAGCTCCAGCGCATGGGCGGCAAACGCGATGGCCGCGCGGCGCACCAGCGGGAATTGCGGCACCAGCTCTTCCGGCGTCTCTGACCGGTTGGCTTTGTACTTGTCGTACATCTCATTGCGAAACGTGTGCGATGAGGCATCGAAGATGCACGCAAAGTGCGTCGGCCGGTCAGGGCCCTTTAACTCTTCTAGCAGTTTGAACAGCATGTTGCAGAAGCCAGCCACCGCTCCGATGGGCAGGCCATCGGACGCCCGCGTTAGCGGCGGCAGCGCGTGGAACGCCCGGAATATATAGGCGCTCGCATCGACGAGATAGAGGTGGCTGTCCTTGGTGACGGGGGCAGTGGCCATGAGCGGAGAATCCTTTGCTGGCGGCTGGTTTAGCCGCTTGGGGCAGGCCCGTCACCCGCCCCGTTTCGTCAATCGGACCGGATGTTCCGTCTTGGCCCAACTCGTAGTATTATAAGCATCTGAAATACAAACCCGGGAGGGAGTTGGTATGTCAGAAGAAATGGAACCTGCACGCGCCGGAACACCATGGCATCTATGGGTGATGGGCGTCCTCAGCCTGCTCTAGAACAGCTTTGGCTGTTTCGGCTTCACGATGACGGCCACACGCAACGAAAGCTATTTGAGCTCATATCCGACCGAAATGCTAGACTACTGGATTGCGATGCCAATCTGGGTTTGGGCATTATGGGCTATCGGCGTGTTCGGCGGACTCGCTGGCAGCATTGCGCTGCTCCTGCGCCGCAAACTGGCTTTTCAGCTCCTCGGCGCTTCGTTCCTCGCGGCCGCCATCAGCATGACGTTCGGCTTCCTCGACAAGAACGCGCCGGGCATGGAAGGCGCCGGAGTGATGAGCAGTGTCATCCTCCTGATTGGGTTCCTGTTGGCGGCCTATGCCTGGTAGCTTTCCCAGCGGGACGTCTTGCGCTGAGCCTGATTCATCGTAGCCTCCCTGAAAATGGGAGAAGACGATGACAGAGATGAACAAGACCTGGGTGCTGCGCCACCGCCCCGTGGGCGACGTCAAGGAAACCGACCTTGAACTCGTCGAGGCGCCGCTTGCACCGCTTCAGGACGGCGAGGTGCGTGCGCGCACCATCTACCTCTCGCTGGACCCGACCAACCGGATCTGGATGAGCGACAAGGATGCCTACCTGCCGCCGGTCGCCTTGGGCGAACCCATGCGCGGCGGCGGCCTCAGCCTTGTCACCGAAAGCCGCTTTGACGCGCTTGAGCCTGGCGACATCGTCAACACCGGTCTCGCCCACTGGTCGCTTTACAACACGCTACCGGGCGCCACGCTCGCCAAGATGCCCCAGCTTCCGGGCGTACCGCTCACCGCCTTCATGGGGCCGATCGGGGCAACCGGCATGACTGCCTATTTCGGTCTTATGGACATCGCCAAGCCCAAGGCTGGCGAAACCGTCGTCGTCTCCGCTGCGGCGGGTGCGGTCGGGTCCATGGTTGGCCAAATCGCCAAAATCCAGGGCTGCCGTGTCGTTGGCATCGCTGGCTCGGATGAGAAGTGCAAATGGCTGGTTGAGACCGCCGGTTTCGACGCGGCCATCAATTACAAGAAGGAAGATGTCGGTGCGGCACTCGACAAGCATTGCCCGAACGGCATCGACATCAATTTCGAGAATGTGGGCGGCGAGATCATGGACACGGTCATCGCCCGCCTGAACGATTTTTCGCGCATGCCGCTTTGCGGTCTGATCTCGACCTATAATGCGACCGAGCCGGTACCGGGACCATTCAATTTCGACAACCTGCTCATGCGGCGCACGCTCGTGAAGGGCTTCATTGTCATCGACTATTATCCGCGTTTTGCTGAAGGCATCCAGCAGATGGGCCAGTGGCTGATGGAGGGGAAATTGAAATTCGAAACAGATGTGGTTGAAGGCCTCGAGAATGCCCCGGCCAGTCTGTCGCGCCTTTTCGAGGGCAAGAACCTCGGTAAACTCGTCGTCAAGGTCAGCGACGAGCCGAACTGAGTCTGTCGCCGGATCCTGTTGCAGTCGCAGCAGGACCTGACGTTTTTGTCATGACAAAAACGACACGAAAAACCATGCACTAACAGCGACGGGAAAGCATTAGATGCGCGTTGAACCCATGTGATGTCGGCAGGGCCTTCCCGCCCGGTCGGCGTCACATTCTATCTCGCGTCCCCGCTGTTGGTATCTCCAAACCCTCCCCCTGGCCCGCAGCGGTGCCCCCCACTCTCCCTTCCCCCTTGGGGGTGGGGGGCTGCGCGCGGAGAGCAATTCAAAGGACCAGTGGGGCGATCCAGTAGCCGATGGCTGTAATCACACCGATGCCGATCAGGTTGATCGCCAGTCCTTTGCGCATCATCGTCTGGATCGGAACCTGCCCTGTCGAATAGACGATGGCATTCGGCGCGGTTGCAACCGGCAGCATGAACGCGCACGAGGCGGCGACAGCCGCTGGCCCCAGCAGGCTTTCCGGCGCCATGCCGACAGCCACCGCCAGTGCGCCAAGGATGGGTGCCAGCGTCGTCATCGTGGCCACATTGCTTGTCAGCTCTGTCAGGAAGATCACCAGCGCCACGACGACCGCGATAAACAGGATCGGCGGAAACGACGACATCACCGACAAATGCCCCCCCAGCCATTCCGACAGGCCGGTGCGGGAGACGGCGTTGCCCAGCGCGATGCCGCCGCCGAACAGTACCAACACACCCCAGGGCAGGCGTTCAGCCTCTTCCCAGCTGAGCAGTGCACGTTGCTCTCCGCCGCCGGCTGGCACGATGAACATCATCATGCCCCCTGCGATGGCGATCATCATATCCACTTCGGCGCCATTGAATCCTTTCGGGACAGTCCAGCCGGCCGCAGCGATCAGGTCCACCGTCCACAGGCGCGACACCCAGAGCAGGGCGACAAGACCAAAAACCAGTGCCGCCCGGAATTCCGGCTGCGTCATTCGCCCGAGCGTGCGGAGCTGTTCATGCACCCGCTGGACGACGGCATGACCGCCTTCAAGTTGCGGCAAGCCACGCGTCACAGCCCACCAGGCGACGGGTATCATCACGGCTGCCGCCGGAATGCCGAACGCCATCCATTGAGGAAAACCGATACTCGCGCCCATCTCGACCTGCAGCCAGTTGATCGCGATCAGGTTGGTTGGCGTGCCGATCGGCGTCGCGACTCCGCCGATGGAGGCCGAATAACAGATGCCCAGCAACAGTGCCGCCGAGAATTTGCCGCTCTTGTCGCCAAGCGCGTGCGCCGCCGACAATGCAATTGGCATCATCATCAGCGTCGTGGCCGAATTGGAAATCCACATCGACAGCATGGCGGTTGCCAGCATGAATCCAAAGATCAGCGCCTTTGGCGCCGCCCCAACGCGCGCAATCACGTTCAGGGCGATCCGTTTGTGCAGGTCCCATCGCTCGATCCCCATGGCGATGATGAAACCGCCGAGCAGTAGCAGCACGATATAGTGCGCATAGTCTGCGCCGACCTGTCTGGGCGTACCCGCTTCGATCAGCGGCAATACGACAAGTGGCAACAATGATGTTGCTGGAATCGGTATCGCCTCGGTCGCCCACCAGGTTGCCATCAGCACCATGAGCGCTGCCGTGCCCCACGCAGCAGGGTTCAGGCCGTCCGGTGGTCCGAACAACAGCATGAGCCCGGCCACAACCGGCCCCAAAATCAATCCTATTGTCTGCGCCCCCATGCTCCCCGTCAGCTCCCCGCCATGGCCTTGAAGCCTGCCTCTAGGTCGGCAATGAGATCGCTTGTGGCCTCCAGGCCCACATGGACGCGCAGCAGCGGACCGGCCCGCGCATCGGTCCAGCTTCCCTTCATGCGCGTCAGCTGTTCATCGCAAGGAATGATCAGGCTCTCAAACCCACCCCAGGAGAATCCCATCGCGAACAGGTGCATCGCGTCGAGGAATCGTTCCATGCCCCCTTCGGGCAACGGATTCAGGACGACGCCGATCAGCCCATTCGATCCGCTGAAATCACGTTGCCACAGGGCATGATCCGGAGACGATGGCAGGGCAGGGTGCAGCACCTCGGAAACTTCCGGGCGCCCGTCCAGCCAGTGCGCAATATCGAGGCCCGCGGCCTCGTGCGCCTTCAGCCGCGTCTTGAGCGTGCGCAAGCCACGCAAGCACAAATAGGCGTCATCGGGCGCGAGGCTGATGCCCCAGTCTTCCGAAAGAGCCTCCAGCCGTCCCGCCATGCCGGGCGTGCTTGTCATTACGGCGCCGCCAAATGCATCGGAATGACCCGCCGCATATTTCGTCAGTGCCTGCACCGACAGGTCTACCCCCAGCGCCAGCGGCTGGTGGTGAAGGCCTGCGCCCCAGGTATTGTCCATGATGGTGCGAATGCCGCGCGCCTTGGCGATCTCGGTGATCGCGGGCGTATCACTGATCTCGAATGTCAGTGAACCGGGCGACTCCAGGAATATGGCTTTCGTATTGTCTTGTATCAGGTCGGCGATCCCGGCGCCGATGCGCGGATCAAAGCGCGTCGCCTTCACGCCCATGGCAGGCAGCCGCCGCTCGCAGAACCTCGCCGTCGGTCCGTAGGCGCTATCCGGGAAGAGGAGATGGTCCCCGTTCCGCACGCATGCTGCAATGGCCAACGTACAGGCCTGCAAGCCGTTGGCTGCGAGGCGGGTATAGGTCGCGCCTTCCAGCGCGTTCATCGCTGCTTCCAGTTCACGGTGAACCGTCAGACCCATCCTGCCATAGGTCGGCTTCGGCCCGTAAAGGCTTTCTTCGGTCGAAAACAGAACCGTCGACGCGCGCTCCACAGGCGGGTTAACGGTCGCCCGTCCCAATCGCTCCATCCGCGTGTGAATCAGGCGCGTTTCCGGTTGTTTCATTATGCGTCCGTCGCAATCGGGCGCGCCGGATCAGAGGCCCATTCCGTCCACGACCCATCGTAGACGGCAACGTCCCAGTTTCCGAGCCGCGCCAGTGCCAGCGCAGCGATGGCAGCGGTGACGCCTGACCCGCACGTCGTGACCGTTGGTGCCTTCGGGTTTTTGAACAGCGAGGATAGCTTGTTCGCCGTGAGCATATGGCCGTCTTGCGTCACCAGCGCGCTGCCCGGCAGGTTGACGCTGCCGGGAATGTGGCCGGAGGCGAGGCCCACGCGCGGCTCTGGGTCGCGACCGAAGAAGCGGCCATCAGGGCGGGAGTCCACAATCGTGGTGCGCGCCGAACCAACCAGTTTTTCCAGGCCCGCTGCGTCCATCACGAGATCGGCACGCACGCGCGGCGTGAAGTGGCGTTCGCTGACCATTGGCGGCAGGTCTTCAAGCGCGCCGCCGGCTTCGACCCATGCGTTGAGGCCACCGTCCAGCACATGCACATCCGTATGACCCATCACGCGCAGCATCCACCAGGCACGCGCAGAGGCGAAGAAACGATTCTGGTCATAGACCACGATACGGTTGCCGTCGCCGACGCCGAGCTTGCGAACGCGCGCCGAGAATTTCACTGAGTCCGGTAGCATGTGTGGAAGCGGCGAGGATGTATCCGCGATGTCGTCGATATCGAAATGGGTGGCCCCGGGGATATGTCCGCGTGCCCAGGCCTGGTGCCCGGTTTCCGGCGGGTTCGTGAAGTCCGCGAAATAGGTCGCGTCCAGCACACGCACGTCGGGTGCATCAAAATTCTTGATCAGCCAATCGGCATTGACGAGGGGGTCTCCCGATTCCATCGGTTTATGTCTCCATCCATGGCGGCACCGGCAGGTCCTTCGATCTCAGGAATTCCGGATTGTACATTTTCGATTGGTAACGATTGCCATAGTCGCACAGCATCGTCACGATCGTATGTCCCGGGCCAAGGTCGCGCGCCATCTTGACCGCGCCTGCCACATTTATCCCGGCTGAGCCGCCGAGGCAAAGGCCTTCCTTTTGAACCAGCGCGAACAGCACGTTCAATGCTTCGGTATCGCTACAGCGATAAGCGCGGTCCACTTCAATGCCTTCAAGATTGGCCGTGATGCGGCCCTGTCCGATCCCCTCGGTGATCGACGTGCCTTCGGACTTCAATTCGCCGCTCGTGAAATATTGGTACATCGCCGCGCCGCCGGGATCAGCGAGGCCGATCTGCACTGACTTGCGTTTCTCTTTAAGTGCCATCGATACGCCGCCGAGTGTACCGCCGGACCCAACCGCGCAAATGAATGCGTCGAGCTTGCCGTCGGTCTGGTTCCAGATTTCCTGGCCCGTCGTGTCGTAATGGGCCTTGCGGTTTGAGACATTGTCGAACTGGTTGGCCCAGATCGCGCCATTCGGTTCCGATTTCGCAAGGTCCTCGGCGAGGCGTCCTGAAAACTTGATGTAATTGTTCGGATTGGCATAAGGCACGGCGTCGACCTCGATGAGTTCTGCGCCGAGCAGCCGGATCGCGTCCTTCTTTTCCTGGCTCTGCGTGCGCGGCATGACGATCACGACGCGATAGCCGAGCGCTGCGCCAACAAGCGCCAGCCCGATCCCCGTATTGCCGGCCGTGCCTTCGACAATTGTGCCGCCGGGCTTCAATTGGCCCGCCGCCTCGGCGTCCCGCACGATCCCCAGTGCGGGGCGATCCTTGACCGATTGGCCAGGGTTCAGGAATTCGCATTTTCCGAGGATTTCGCATCCGGTTTCGTCTGATACCGCGTTGAGGCGGAGAAGGGGCGTGTTACCAATCAGGTCAACAACGGAGCGGTAAGTGGTCATGCGGTCGGTCCGGTTCAGTTGGGGAGGTCCTATCAGGCCAAGCTAGGGTGCAGCGCGGCAATGCACAACTGCGTCTATGGCGCATTGTAAGGTGATCCACTTGGTTCTCGGCGCCGTAGACTGGCTAATCGAACACGCTAACCGGACAGGGACCCGCCCTTGCAGAACCAAGATTCATACGCATCCTTCATGATGGACCATGCTGCCGGTAACCATGCCGACGCCATGACGCTTGCAGGCGACCTGCACATATTGCTCAGCCCCGAAGGGTCTGAAACGGCCAGGCTCTGGTCGATTGTCGGCGGTGCACTGCTCGAAAGGGACCAGAGACCGGTTGGGCGTCCCAATACGCCGTCGAAACGCCGCTTGGGACCCCGCAGGAATACCGCTACGGCCAGAGAGTTGCTGGCCTTGTCAGATGGCGCGCCATTGCCATGGAAACGCGGTCTGTCAGGGGTGTCCTATGCAAACACGGCCACGCGCGGCGCCAAGTTCATGAAACTCGAGCCCGGACAGTCCGCGTCGACCCATGGTCATGGCGCACTCGAGGCGACCGTTGTGCTTCAGGGGACGTTCAGCGATGGGCATGGCGTCTATTCCCGCGGTGACCTCGTGCTGGGTGAGACGGGCATGCGGCACAAACCTGCCGCTGTGGGCGACGAGCCGTGCATCTGTTTCGTTGCTGAAACAAGCAACCCGATCTGGAGCCTGTTTCGATGATCCGTCGCACCCTCGCCGCCCTCTCCTTGGTCCTTCTCGCGACCCCCGCGATGGCCGACAATAGCCCCAACCTCACCCTTGCCACCCCCACACCAACCCCGGCATGGAGCCCTAAAGACGGCGATGAAATCCGCTTCCAGGTGCTGCGCGAGGGCAAGCCCTTCGGCACACATACGGTGTCGTTCGACATCGCGCCCGATGGTACATTGAAGGCAACAACCGACGTCCGTCTGAAGGCTGGCGTGGGCCCGATTACGCTGTTTCGATATGCCTTGGATGCCACCGAAACGTGGAAAGACGGCCAGCTGGTCGCCCTGAAAGGCGCAGTGGACGACAATGGCGATGACGGCTCGGTGAGCGCCATGCGCGTCGGTAACGCGCTTGATGTCACCGGAACGGAATATACAGGCCGGGCCCCGGTCGGCATCCTCCCATCCAGCCACTGGAATGTGGCGCAGACTCAGGCGAGCCAGCTGCTCTCTTCGGAGGATGGCGAACTGATCGAGGTCAATGTCGTGGACAAGGGGCCCGATAGGGTAAAAGTCGGCGACACATCGGTAGAGGCGAACCGCTACCTGATGGATTCCGAAATCGACTTTAATCTTTGGTATGACGCGCAGGGTCGATGGGTGAAACTCGCCTTCGAGGCGCGTGGCCAACTAATTGAGTATGTCCTGACCAAGCCCTTCTGAGCCACAGCCAGCCTATTCGGGTTCTGCAGGCGCTGGCTCGACCGTCTTTTTCTTTTTGAACAGGTCGCCCAGCGCATCCCTGGCGGCTTGCTCCGCCGCGCTCTCAAGCGTGACGGGCGCTTTCGCCTCCGGCTGCGCAGTCTCAGGCGCCGCGCCGTCGGGGGTGTCTGGGGCAGGCTCAGGGGTTGGTGCGCGGGTGGCAGGTAAGCCGAGCACATTTCCAAGAATCGCACCGGCCTCGCCGCCGATCCTGTCGGATAGCTGGTCCTTCAGCTTGTTGCCCAGTTCGGCCTTCAAAGCCGACTGGATACCGGACGTATCCGGCGACACTTTTAGCTTGTTCCATGACCCTGAGATGCGCACCGGAACCGGTATGCCGTTCAACTGAACGACGCTGCCCGTCCCTTGACCCGCCTTGTCGATACTGGTTGCGAGGCGCAGGTCCAGCGCTTGCCCACCGAGATTTATCTGGCCGGATCCGTCGATGCCCATCACCGGGTTGATCAGTTTCATCAGGTCGACATTGGCGACCCCATCATTGATCGTGAGAACGGTATCGAAGCTTGAAAAGTCAGTCGACGCAGAGGGCGATAGCGCTGAGGAAAAGTCGAGGTTCTTGAGACTACCGGTCGTCAGGGCTTGCTGCAGGGACTGCGCGCTGCGCACGAGTTGAGACACGTTCAGTCCCTTCAGGGCACCGTCTTTCAGGTTGGTCGTCACCTTGCCATCCAGCGCGTTCATGATGTCGTTGATCGAGTTGCCTGTAGCGGCGCCTGTCACCTGGAAGCCGCCAGTACCGCTGAGCTTGTCAAATCCCGCGAGCGTGCCGAGCAGGCTCGACATGCCGACCCCACTGCCATTCATCGTGAAGTCCACGGCGGGCGTGGTGCCTTTCGCATTGACACCCAGCTTGCCGCTCCAGTCGCCACCGAACGCTTTGAACTTCGACAGGTCGGCCGTGAGAACGCCTTGATCGAGTTTGGTGGCGAGGGCCGCGTCAGTCAGTTTCACATTTCCGAAAGTCAGTGCGCTCGTGGTGATTTGCACATCGGCATCCACGGCTTTGAGGCCCGCAAGATCCAGCGGTTCCTTGCTCCAGCCCACGCCAGCCTGTTTCGGTTTCGCCGCCTGGTCGGCTTCTCCAAGGAACGGCGACAGGTCCAGCGGTCCCATGTCCAGATTGCCGGTGATCTTCGGGCGATCGCCGGTGAGATCGATCCCTGCCATGCCCTTGCCCGTGATGTCGTCGAGTACGATCGTGAGATTGGTCAGGGACAATTTCTTGAAGCTGCCCGCGATCGCACTCTTCACATTGGATGTCTTGAGTGTGTCGCCTGGCGCCATCTCGACGTCTGCCGCCTTAAGCAGGGCGCGCAACTCATTGCTTGATGCCGCGACTTTGCCATTAATACGGCCATCGCCTGCAAGACCGACCGCGCCTGTATAGGTGGCGTTCAACAGAGCGCCCGAATGCTTCACGTACAGATTGTTCAGATTGAGCGCATCGGCCGGTCCCTTGATCGCTCCCTTCAGTTCCACCCGCTCCAGGGCGTTACGGGCAGGTAGGTCGAGCCCCAGCTGTGCGGCAAGATCACCGGCCCGTGGCAACACGGCCGAGATGGAGCCATCAAGTGTGGGCTTTTCGCCGAGCGTGAGGGCGCCCGTATAGCTCGCGTCAATCTGGCTGCCCTTGATCGACAGGGTTTCAAATCGGATCGCGGGTTCGGTCAGCGCACCCGACAGGCTGGCTTTGGCGGAAACCCCGCCCAGAGGCGCAAGGTTGAGCGGCATCTCCACACCCGAAAATGTTGCCAGATCAGCAATGCTCGGCGCTGATAGGGCGAGATTGCCTGTGACGGTGGGAGAATCGGCGAGCACGATCTGGCCCGTGAAATCCGTCTTGGCCATGTCCGAAGACTGGGTGAAGCTGACCACATCGATGTTCAGCGCCGAGAAGGGGCCGGACACGTTGCCCTTTGTATCGATCTTTCCAAGACGCGAGAGGTCCATTGGAAGATCGACACCCGCGAAGGCTGCGAACTTTGCCAGCGCATCTGAACTCGCTGAGAACGCGCCGGACAGGGCAGGCGCGTCGCCGAGTGTGACGCTGCCGTCATACCCTGCTTTGCCGAGCGTAGAGTCCAATGCGAAGGTTACGGCGGCCTGTGTGCCTGTCGTCAGGGCGTCCGGCGAATCAAGCCGCAGGTCCACGTCAAACTGCTCGCCCTGGAACAGGCCAGACGCTTTGGCCTTGAGCGGCTTGTCGAGTGCCTGGAGCGAGGCCTGAAGGTCTAGTTCCTTTACGTCATAGGCTGAGCCGGCCACGTCATCGCGATAGGTGAGATTCGCGTTCTTCAGACGCGCCGATTCGATTCCTGCATCGAATCCACCGCTGGAACCGTCAGAACCGGATTCGTCGCTGGCTTGCGTCCCGAACTCCCAGTTGGCTGTTCCGTTGGCCATGCGGTGAAGGTCCATATTGGCATCGACGAAGGAGATTTCCTGGACATCGACCCGGCGCGACAGGAGCGGCAGCCATTTGACCGACCCGCGCAATTCTCCCGCTTCGATCATGTTCGGCCGGTCGAATCCGGCGGGATTGGCGACGGTAACTCCGGCAATGCTCGCTGAAATTCTTGGAAACACCGAGATTTTTACGTCGCCGGTCAGTTTTACGTCCCGTTGCAGCGCATCTGTCGCAGCCTTCTCGATCTGGGCCTTGTAGACTTCGCGTGGCACCAGAAAGGGCACGACCATCGCAGTGACGACCAGAAAGCCGACGATACCCGCGACAATGAGCAAAATTCGTTTCATGGGAGGGGCCTGTTTCCTGTGTAGCTGTCGATTATATGTACATTGTGTCTGATGAATGTCGCCTGAAATGCATATAATCGAACCTGGCCTGACGTTCCTTGCTTGACCGCCATAGCCCCCTTGATTAGAGAGGCGGCTCGCTGCTTAGCGGCAGCAGGAAATACGCGGGTGTAGCTCAGTCGGTTAGAGTGCCGGCCTGTCACGCCGGAGGTCGCGGGTTCAAGTCCCGTCACTCGCGCCATTTTCCTGTATTCTTGACAGAATTTCGTCGATCGGGCCGGGTTTTACCCCGGCCCGATCGCGATTCAGGGTCGGCAATTCAGTTGGCGGCCATCGATCAGAGAGACAATCCACCATCAACGATCAGGGTTTGACCGCAGACATAAGATGCCAGCGGGCTCGCGAGGAAGATCGCGGCACCTGCCATGTCTGCCGGAAGTCCCATACGTCCCGCCGGTATGGCCCGCAACGCACCCTCAAGGCGTTTGGGATTGCCCGTCGTGACCTTTGTCAGCTTCGTATCCACTAATCCGGGCGCAAGGCCGTTCACGCGAATCCCTTCCGGCGCCCAGGCCTGTCCGAGCGTTTTGGTCAGGCTGACGGCGCCCGCTTTCGACGCCGCATAGGCGGGGTTGCCCACATTTGCAGAAAAGCCCGATATGGAACTGACGATAATTACGGATCCGCCGACTTTCGCCAGCATGGGCTTCAGCCGCCGCGCACAATGCATAAGACTATCCAGGTTGACGGCCATGACGCGGTCCCAGCCTTCGCGTTCGAACTCGCCGCGCTTGTAAACGACTGTGCCCTGGCAAAGCACGAGCGAGTCGAGTGTGTCGAAATCGACATGCGCCGCTTCGATGGCGTCGGGATCACCAACATCGACCTGTTGATAGGCCAGGCCGTCAAGGTCGCTGCCGTCGGTGGGGTCATAGTCGCTGGCGTTCGCGCGTGTACCCCAGACAAGCACCTCCGCATCGCGCGCGCGGAATGCCTGGGCAATGCCGTTACCAATGCCGCTGGATCCCCCGACCACCAGCACACGTTTGCCAGTGAAGTCTGTATCGCTTTGTCCCATCCCGTTTTCTCCCGATTTTGCTTTTTTTTATGTCTGCGTTGACGCGATCAGTTCGAACGAGCGCAGACGAGATGCGTGATCGTACACATCCGACACAATGATGAGTTCATCTGCACCAGTCTCTTCCGTAAGCGCAGCGATACCCTCGCGCACAGAATCCGGAGACCCGACGATCGAGCGCGCGAGCATGTTTTGCGCCTGAGCCTTTTCGGATGCGGTCCAGTATTCGTCGATATCGTCGATGGGCGGCTGGCTGAGCGAGCGAGTGCCACGCAACAGGTTGGCAAATGACATTTTCTGGGTGGTTGCGAGCCGATTTGCCTCGGCGTCACTGTCCGCAGAAATAATGTTCACGCCGACCATCGCATAGGGTTCCTGCAACTGCTCGGACGGTTTGAAACGGGTGCGATAAATCTTCAGCGCAGACATCAGGTGCGCCGGCGCAAAATGCGAGGCAAAGGCGTAGGGCAGGCCCAGTTCAGCCGCGAGCATCGCGCCGAAATGGCTCGACCCGAGAATCCAGAGCGGCACGTTCGTTCCGGCAGCGGGAACGGCCTGCACGCGCTGGCCAGGCTGTAAGGGCCCGAGGAAAGCCTGCAGCTCCATGACATCCTGCGGAAATCGCTCTGACGCCTCGGCCGTGGTTCTCAGCGCGCGAATGGTGATCTGGTCGGTGCCGGGCGCGCGGCCCAGCCCGAGGTCAATCCTCCCGGGGAACAGGCGTTCGAGCGTACCAAACTGTTCCGCAATCACGATCGGGGCATGGTTGGGCAGCATGATGCCGCCAGCACCGACGCGGATCTTCTTCGATCCCGCCGCAATGTGCGCGATTACCAGCGATGTGGCTGCGCTGGCGATACCCGCCATGTTGTGATGCTCTGCGACCCAGATACGATTATAGTCCCAGGTCTCCGCGTGCGCCGCCAGGTCCCGCGCATTGTCCATGGCTGTGCGCGCACCCGTACCCTGGGTGACACGAACAAGATCGAGAATGGAAAGCTTGGTCATGATGGACTCCTGGTGGCGGCGGCGCGATCCATCACGCTGCAATCAATCCACTTGGGCATCGTTTGATCCGAAGTCAAAACCGACCGCCAATTGACGTAGCGGAATACAGTTTCGTTGACGCTGGGCGAACTGGCCCGCGAGGCCAATTGGCGTTGATATGCGTTTTCGAACCCCGTACCAGATGGACGGCGTGCCCCGCGGGCGACCACCCTTAGACATGAAACGGAGCCCAATATGCCCGGCACAAACGTCCTTTCCGACATTCGCATCGCAGACATGACGACGGTGATTTTTGGCCCCTATTGCACGCAAACACTGGCCGATATGGGCGCTGAAGTCGTGAAGGTGGAGCCAGTGGCTGGAGACGATTTCCGGAACGTTGGCAAGCCCGTGAACACACGCAGCATGGGCCCGTGTCACCTCACGATCAATCGTGGCAAGCGCTCGGTCGTCTGGGACCTGAAGTCGGACGCGGGCAGGGCCGCGATCACAAAACTGATCCAGCAGAGCGATGTGTTCATTCACAATGTTCGCGAAGATGCCGTCGCACGCATTGGCCTGACCTATGACGAGGTCAAGGCGATCAAGCCTGACATTGTCTATGTCCACTGCACCGGGTTCGGATCGGAGGGCCCGTATGCGGGCCGGCCAGCTTACGACGACCTTATCCAGGGCTTGTCAGGTACGGCGAGCCTCCTGCCGCGGGTCGATGGCAACCCGGCACCGCGATTCCTGCCAATGGCGATCGCTGACAAAGTGTCCGGGCTGCACGCCGTCTACGCGACGCTGGCGGCCTTGCGCCAGCGCGACCGCACCGGTGAAGCGGTTCATGTCGAAGTGCCGATGTTTGAGTGCGTGACGCACTTTCTGCTGGAAGAGCATCTGTATGGCGAGACGTTCGATCCGCCCAACGGCCCGGCCTGCTACCAGCGCCAGGTCGATCCGTCCCGCCAGCCGCTCCAGACGGCCGACGGCTGGATAACGATTGCGCCCTATGTCGACGCGCGCTGGATCCGCTTGTTCGACGTGCTGGAAGCGCCGCAGGAATTGCTGGACGCGCGCCTCAACGATCGCCGGGGCCGGTATCACAACATGCCTTATATGATGGAGCGCGTTCAGGCCTACCTCACTGCCAGGCCCACGCAGTTCTGGTTGGATGCTTTCACGGCCGCCGATATTCCGGCTGCACGTGTGAATGATATCAGCGAATTGCGCGGCGATCCGCACCTCCAGGCGGTCGGCTTCTTCCAGAAGCGCACGCATCCGACCGAGGGAGACTATTGGGAAACCCAGCCGCCGGTCATTTTCCGGGGCGAAACTCGCCGCCCGATCCGTCCCGCTCCGCTTGTTGGCCAGCATACTGATGAGGTACTCGCGGAACTCGGTCTGGATGACGTCTCAAAATCTGATGTGGATGCCTGAAGCACGGTCAGTGCTGGTCAATTTTCGGTTATTATTGCGAAATCGTTGGGTTTTTGGTGCTATTATTGGCAGGAAGCACGAGTGTTGGCTTCCGGATGTTGCGCACTATATCGCGATGTGTCGGAGGCTGGATTTAAGTAAACTGGCGTTTCCGAATAATTTTCAGGTGTTTGGCGGCGCAAGTCTGAACATCACAAGGCAACTGAATGGCTCATACTGTTAGCACCTGGAGACTTTTCCGGCCGCTCGGCTTGGTGGTGGCTGTGTTTGCCGTGCTGATTTCAGGCCTGCCTGCATCTGCCCAAGGGCGGGGACCGGCAAGTGTCTTCGTCGCAGACGTAGGCAAACAGGACTTCGCGATGCGGATCGAGGCCCTGGGCACGCTCAAGGCGAATGAGCGTGTCGACCTGACACTCACTGTCGCTGACCGCGTGACGGCCCTTTATTTTGATGATGGCGAGCGCGTGGTGGCGGGCAAGACGCTGCTGTCACTCGCTCAGCGCGAACAGGTCGCCCTCGTCGAGGCGGCGGAAGCCAATTCAGACGAGGCGCGCCGGCAGTACCAGCGTGCGATCCAGCTCGCAGAGCAGGACGCCATCGCCCAAACGTCGCTGGATGCAGCCCGCCGCGATCTCGACAATGCCAACGCGCAACTCCGCGCCGTCCAGGTTCGCCAGAAAGACCGTGTGCTTGTGGCGCCGTTCGACGGTATGCTCGGCTTCCGCATGGTCAGTGTCGGCTCCTACGTTCGGCCCGGCGACGTGGTCGCGACGCTTGTGGACGACAGTCAGATGAAGCTCGACTTTTTGGTGCCGTCCACCTTTCTCCGGTCACTCAAGGCGGGTGTGGGGGTCACAGCCTCGACCGACGACCTGCCCGGGATGGACTTTTCGGGCACGATCGACAGTGTCGACAATTCCATAGATCCGGTGACTCGCTCCGTACGTGTCCGCGCCATCCTGCCCAATCCCGACAAAACGCTCAAAGCCGGCATGTTCATGCGCGTGACAATATCCGCCGATGCACGCACCGCGCTATCCATTCCCGAGGGCGCGATCCAGCCGCTCGGGCCTGACAATTTCGTTCTTGTTGCTATCAGCGATGGCGACAAGGAGATTGCGCGCCAGCGCAAGGTCGAGATTGGCCTGCGCCAGGGCGGCAATGTCGAGGTCTTGTCCGGCCTCGACGAAGGCGAGCGCATTATTACCGAGGGCGCCATCCGTGTGCGCGAAGGGTCTGAAATCATTGTTCGCGACCGATCTGCCATCTTGCCGGGAGCATCCGGCAATGGTGCCGCAGCCAACGCGCATTAACTCCAATGCTGCTGTCCGACATCTCGGTGAAGCGCCCGGTCTTCGCATCGGTCCTGTCGCTTATCCTGATCATTTTCGGCCTCGTCGCCTATAACCGGCTGCCGCTGCGCGAATATCCCGACATCGACGCCCCGATCGTGTCGATTGATACACGCTATCCTGGTGCCTCTGCGAACGTGATCGAAACCCGTATCACCCGCGTGATCGAGGACCGCATCGCCGGCGTGTCCGGTATCCGGTTCATCAATTCGAATTCGACGGATGGCCGGTCGCGCATCAGTATCGAATTCAGCATCGATCAGGACATTGACGCCGCCGCCAATGACATCCGCGACCGGGTGTCGGGCGTCCTCGACCAGTTGCCGCCGGAGGCGGACCCGCCCGAAATCGAAAAGGCCGACGCCAATGATGATGTGATCATCTGGCTGAATCTGGCGAGCGAAAACCTGACAACACCGGAGCTCTCCGACTATGCAGACCGCTTCCTGGTCGACCGTTTTTCGGCGCTGGATGGTGTTGCGCGTGTGCGGGTCGGCGGGGCTCGCGACTATGCATTGCGAATCTGGATCGACCGGCGCGCGCTGGCCTCCCGCAACCTCGCCGTCAGTGATATCGAAAGCGCCTTGCGCAGCGAGAATATCGAGGCTCCGGCAGGCAGCCTGGAGTCCGATTCCCGCACATTCACCGTGCGCATCGAACGGGCGTTCCGGACCCCGAAAGACTTCGCAGGCCTTGTCATTGCGCAAGGCGATGATGGCTATCTGGTCCGTCTCGGGGACGTCGCCCGCGTGGAACGTGGCACGGCGGAAGATCGCAACATTTTTCGCGGCAACGGCGTTCCGATGGTGGGAATGGGAATCATCAAGCAGTCGACAGCAAACACCGTCGATGTGGCCCGGGGAGCGCGCGAACTGGCCGCCGAATTGAACGAGACGCTGCCGGAAGGCATGGAAATCGCTCAAAGCTTTGACTCGTCCGTATTTATCGACGCCTCCATTCGCGAGGTCTACAATACGCTCTTCATTGCCGTCGGGCTTGTGACGCTCGTCATCTTCCTCTTTCTCGGAAGCGTGCGCTCAACGATCATTCCGGCCATTACAGTCCCGATCTCGATTATCTCAACGTTCATCGTCCTCTTCGCCCTCGGGCTCTCGATCAACCTGTTGACCCTGCTTGCGCTTGTCCTGGCGATTGGCCTGGTGGTGGATGACGCAATCGTGGTGCTCGAGAACATCCACCGTCGTATGGACGAGCTGGGCGAGTCCCCGCTCGTCGCGTCCTATCGGGGCACGCGCCAGGTCGGCTTTGCGGTCATCGCGACGACGCTGGTCTTGATCTCGGTCTTCATCCCGATCACGTTTCTCGAGGGTAATGTCGGGCGGCTATTCACGGAATTCGCGCTGACCATGGCCGCAGCCGTCGCATTCTCAAGCATCCTGTCGCTCACGCTGGTGCCGATGCTGGCGTCCAAGCTGCTCATACCAAAAGCGACGACCGGCATCCTCCGGGTCATTCCCTATGTCATCAACAGTGCATTTTCTGCACTCAAATCCGGTTATGGCTGGATTCTCGATCGGTTGATCCACCGACCCATCCTCGTGGCGGTCATGCTTTGCGGCATCTTTGGTGGCGCTGTCTGGCTCTTCCAGAATATCGACGAGGAATATGTCCCACGCGAGGACCGGGGCAGCTTCTTTATCAGCATCCGGGGCGAGGAAGGCGCATCCTTCGACTACATGTCCACCTATCTGGACGAGATCGAGCGCCGGCTGCTGCCTTATTCGGAGACGGGCGAAGCGACGCGCCTGTTGCTGCGCGCGCCTGGGTTCGGATCGTCGGGTTTCAATGAGGGGTTTGTCATTGTCGTCCTTGACGATTGGGCCAATCGTCGGCCAGCCGACGCGATCATCCAGGAAATCAACGGAAAACTCTCCGATCTTCCTGGCATCCGCGCCTTCGCCATCATGCGGCAGGGGCTAGGCGGCGGAAATGGAAAACCCATCCAGTTTGTCATTGGCGGCCCCTCCTACGAAGACCTGACTCAGTGGCGCGATACATTCGTCGCGGCGCTGGAAGCCGATAATCCAGGGCTGGTCGATATCGATTGGGACTATAAGGAAACACAACCGCAGTTCCGGATTTCGATCGATTATGAGCGCGCCGCCGATCTCGGCGTGACCGTGTCGGAGGTTGGTAGCACGTTGCAGACCATGCTCGGTTCCCGGCGTGTCACGACCTATACGGACAATGGCGAAGAGTATGACGTCATCCTCGAAGGCCTGCGATCAGACCAGAACACGCCCATGGACATCCAGAACATCTATGTTCGGTCATCGCGGTCCGGCGAGTTGATCCCGTTGTCCAGCCTGACCACGATCAGATCGATTGCTGACAGTCCAAGCCTCAATCGCTACAACCGCGTCCGCTCGATCACCATCGAGGCGGGTCTGGCGCCCGGCGTGTCCCTCGGGACGGCCTTGAGCGGCATGGAGCGTGTGGCGCGCGAGGTCCTGCCCCCCGAAGCCCAGATCGACTTCAAAGGCCAGTCGCTCGACTTCAAATCGTCGGGCTCGTCGATCCTGTTTGTCTTCGCCATCGGTCTGGTCATCGTCTTCCTCGTTCTCGCGGCACAGTTCGAGAGCTATCGGCATCCGATCATCATCATGCTCTGTGTACCTGCGACGATTGCCGGAGGCCTGCTCGGTCTTTGGCTTACGGGCAACACGATTAATATCTACACGCAGATTGGCCTCATCATGCTAGTCGGCCTGGCTGCGAAGAACGGCATCCTGATCGTCGAATTCGCCAATCAGCTGCGCGACGAAGGCATGGAATTCGACGAAGCCTTGCGAGAGGCGTCGCTGGCGCGCTTCCGGCCTATCGTCATGACAGGTTTGACGACTGCGGCAGGCTCTCTTCCCCTCATCTTGTCAGAAGGGGCAGGAGCCGAAACCCGCCAGGCGATTGGTGTCGTCATATTATTCGGCGTCATCACGGCCGTCTTCGTCACGGTCCTGTTCGTTCCGACAGCCTACGCGTTGTTCGCGCGCAAGTCGGGCTCACCGGGCGATGTGGCGCGCCAGCTTGAGCGGGAATCGGAAGAGGCAGATTCGGCTGGAGCGCCTGCGGAATAGGACTGAGCTTAGCGCCAGCGCGTCAATGTCTGCAGGAGAGTTGCCGGGATAGCCAAGTTGTTGGCACTGGACAGGCTGAAATGCCCAAGTATGCGTCTGACTGTGGTTGCTTCGCTTATTTGCAGAGAATTGCATTGTATTTCTGCGCGTACACACACGAACATCGAGCCAGTTCAACGATCTTCCAACGGGGCGGAAACCATTCTCATGTCAGAATTCGATACCAGGACGGCCTATCCCGTTAGAAAAAGTGTTCGGAGCCAAGATGAATTCGCATGAGGAGGCCCAGCCGAATACGGCCTTGGAAATTTTGCTTGTGGACGACGATGCCAAGCGCGTGGAAATATTTGAGGCGGGCTTGGCGGGAAAGGCCATCCTGCGTCGGATCAGCGAACTGACGACGAGTGCGGTGTTGGCAGAGACCGACGCACAAGCGGTTGATATCCTGATCATCAGTCGGCAACTGCCCGATAGTGCGATGATCAAGACGATTGAGGAATTGGCACGCGTTAGGCCCATGCCGGTAGCAGTATTCGTTGAAACGGAGTTGGACGATCTCGCGCGCCGCGCCATACGCGCTGGAGCGAGCGGGTACATCGTTAAAGGACTTGCCGCTGATCGGGTTGCGACAGTGGTTGATGTGACCATAGAGAGATTCCGATTGACGGACGCTCTGTTGAAGGAACTCTCGAGGTCGAAGAGTGATCTCGAATCCCGCAAGTTGATCGAAAAGGCCAAGGGTCTGCTCATGGAGCAGCGCGGGGTCAGCGAGCACGCGGCTTATGAAGCCTTGCGAAAGATGGCGATGGCGCGCGGCAAGCCGATGCGGGAAATCGCCGAGACGATAGTCGCCATCTCCAACATTTTGCCCTGAATTGCGGCCTTCGGCCAGATGGACCCGCGGACTTTCTGGTCTGCGTGATCTGCTGCCGCATTAAGCGTCCCGATTGCTGCGGTGCATCATTTTCGAGCGATGCTGGGGCTATTCCAGCGCAACGCAATGTTTTTTGTTTGAACCCGTGCGTTCGCTGGGTCTGTTGAATCCAAGTTCAACGCCGAACCCAAGAAGCGACCCAGCGGCGGGTCGGTTAGGTGTTTCGCCTTGGGCGAATTCTCAAAATTCAGAGCGGGATTTAAGTCATCCCGCATCGGCTCCTCCGGCGGATCGCAATGCGATCGTCAGTCGGGGGAGGGTTCAACAATCCGTCTCGACGGATGGCGTCGCGTTGCCTGAAAGCAGCGCAACAATAAGGGGTAATTTCAATGAAACTTTCGTTTCGCACTTATCTGATGTCAGGTGTGGTCCTTGCGGCCGGCTGCCTGACGGCGACCGCACAGGAAGCCGCAATGACTCAGGAGCTGGCCTTGGCGGACGCTGTCTCCGTCCAGCAAACGATCACTGTCACGGGCTCTCGCGGCAAGCCGCGCACGATTGCCGATTCCGCCGTGCCAATCGACGTTCTCGACGAGGCCACTATCAACGACGTGTCCTTCACTGATACCAACGACGTGCTCAAGACGCTGGTCCCGTCTTACACCATCGGCCGCGAGCCGATCTCGGACGGTTCGACATTCATCCGTCCCGCCGCCTTGCGCGGCCTGTCGTCAGACAAAACGCTTGTGCTCGTGAACTCAAAGCGTCGTCACCGCGCAGCACTCGTTTCGATTGGTGGCTCGGGCACGCAAGGACCTGATGTCGCGACGATCCCGGCATCGGCTCTGAAAACGGTAGAAATCCTGCGTGATGGCGCTGCTGCGCAATACGGTTCCGATGCGATCGCCGGTGTCATCAACTTCATCCTGAAGGATTCTGCCGACGGGGCATCGCTGACCGTTCAAGCGGGGCAATATTACGAAGGTGATGGCGAAGACCTCCTGATCGCGGGCAATATTGGACTCGGCCTGGGTGACGATGGCTTCATCAATATCAGTCTTGAGGGGACATCATCCCAGCCAACCAACCGCGGCAAACAATGGGATTCCACAACCTCATTTGACGTGGCGGCATATGTCGCGGCAAATCCGGACAAGGCGTATCTGTACGGCCCTGGTGGTGATTTCGACACCAGCAACGTCCAGCTTTGGGGGCAGCCTGAGGCAGAAGCCTTCCGGTCCTTCGTCAACATGGGTTACACGCTCCCCGGCGGCCAGGAATTATATGGCTTTGCCAACTATTCGAACTCGTCGGGCGATGGCGACTTCAACTTCCGTTATCCGGGCAACTCGGTGAACGGACCTCAGATCCGACTTCAGGATGGCTCGACCTACAGCTTTGATGAACGGTTCCCGGCTGGCTTCGTGCCGCGCTTCTTCGGCAATGTTGTCGACTATTCGGCAACCGGCGGCATCAAGGGCGAATTCTCGCCTGTCTTCAGCTACGATTTCTCGGCGCGCTACGGAAAGAACCAGATCAATTACAAACTGACCGATACCGTGAACCCGTCCTTGGGTGATGGTTCGCCAAACACGTTTCATCCGGGCGACCTGATTTCTGACGAAGTCGCCGTCGCGGCTGACTTCGTTTACGAATACAAGATGGCCGCGTTCGCGAGCCCGGTCGACTTCAGCTTCGGTGCGGAATGGCGCGACGAAGGCTATGAGGCCGTCCCCGGTGACGAGCAATCCTACATTGCCGGCATCTACGGCTTTGCCGATCCTTGGGGCTTTTGTGATGCCATGGCGCCAACGGCCGCAGGCCTGGGTGTTGTCGCCAATGGCTCGACACTGGATTGTTCGGACTCATCCGATCCGGTTTACCAGATCAACGGCGTCGGTTCGAACGGCTTCCCTGGCTACTCGCCGGACTATTCGGGGTCCTTCAACCGCGACAGCTACGGCGTCTATGCCGGTGCGTCGGCCGACCTGACGGAAACACTCTTTGTGGAAGTCGCCGGACGGTTTGAAAACTATTCGGACTTCGGTGAAACAACGAATGGCAAGATCGCAGCGCGCTGGTCCGTCACACCCAGCATCAACCTGCGCGGTTCAGTCGGTACCGGATTCAGGGCACCGACACCGGGTCAACTTTCCACGACAAACGTGTCGACCCGGTTCCCGGCAGGCGAACCCGTTGCATCGGGCCTTTTCCCGGCCTCCAATCCGGTCTCGCTGTTCCTTGGCGCTCAGGAGCTCAAGCCGGAGGAGTCGACGAACTATTCAGTCGGTGCAACCGGAAGCTTCGGACCGCTCGGCGTCACGCTGGATTTCTACAAGATCGACATTTCGGACCAGTTCTATGCGTCCCGATCAATCACGGTTACCGACGATATCCGGGTGGAACTGCTGGCGGCAAACGTGCCGGGTGCCGATACGATCGGCGCGGTTCAGTTTTTCCAGAACGCGTTTGATTCCTCGACAGAGGGTGTTGATCTCGTCGTCACCTATCTTGCGGATTGGGGAAGTGGCGGTGCGACGGCACTTACGCTGAGCTCCAACTACAACACGTTCTCGGTGGAAAAAGTGAACATCGGGGGCTTGTTCCTCGAAGAAGACGTTTTCGACTTCGAGAACGGCACACCGGAGTTCCGTGCCACCTTCACGGCATCCCATTCGATCGGTGCGTATACATTCATGGGCCGGGCAAACTACTTCGGTTCTTCCACGGCATCGCAGTGCTTCACGGGCGCTGACACGGATGGCTTCAGCTGCCCGGGCGGCCTCATCACTGAAGAGTTTGGTGCAAAGGTGCTGTTCGATATCGAGGCGTCCTACGATTATGACGACACGACGAAGTTCACCCTGGGCGCACGGAACGTAACCGACGAATACCCGGACGAAGCCGACTATTACAAGCTTCGCGAAACGGGGAATGGTCGGATCTATCGCTCCGACTCGATCGTCGATTGGCAGGGGGGCTTCGTTTATCTGAAAGCATCCAAAAGCTTCTGATGCAGGTGCATACAATCTGACCGGAATTTGGGCAGATTGCGAATTCGCAGGGAGTGGGCGCATCCACTCCCTGCCTCGTAGCAGGGAGTGTGACTACCGTATCCCTGAGCGATCCAACAAGAACAGAAGCACCCAAATATGTCACTATCCAATCTCGACCTGGCTCATGTCAGCCAGTTGATCGCAGTCTTGCTCGCAGCCGGCATCGTCGCCGGGTTTGTCGCGGGGCTCTTCGGAATAGGCGGCGGATTCGTAGTCGTTCCCGCCCTTCTGCTCACATTCAGCGTTTTCAACGTTGAAAGCGATATCATCGCACATCTCGCGATCGGCACCTCGCTCGCGACCATTATCGTCACCTCGTCGCGGTCGGTCCACGCGCACAACAAGCGCGGGGCCGTTGACTTCAGGGTTATCCGCGACTGGGCGCCATGGCTCGTCGTGGGTGCGGTATTTGGCATCATCATTGCGCGCTACATGGATGGCCGGTCGTTGAAATGGATTTTCTCGATCGGTGTGTTCCTGATGGGGGTGCACTTCATCGCGCCTGTCCTGCAACCGAAAACGGCGATCACAAAGGAGATGCCGAGCGGGCCACTCCTGGCCGGCATAGCAACATTCCTCGGGGCGTTCTCTGCGCTTCTGGGCATCGGCGGTGGTACGATTGCCGTTCTTGTGATGACGGCATGCGGCAGGCCCATCCACCAGGCCGTGGCGACGGCTGCAGGATTCGGCGTCCTCATCGCCGTACCCGGAGCAATCGGGTTTGCGATCCTTGGGCTCGGCGAGCCGGGCCTCCCGTTCGGTTCGATCGGCTATGTGAACGTGATTGCCGTTCTGGCGATTACTGCTATGTCTTTCCTGACCGCGCCCCTCGGAGCGCGTGCCGCGCACAGTCTCAACGCCGTAGCCCTGAAGCGCGTATTCGGGATTTATCTCGTCGCAACGTCTGCGATCGTTTTGTACAATTCATTCACGTCCTGAACAGGGAGGCTCGGACCGATTACGCGGGGCCGAAGCCCCATCAACATCCAACCAATCACTGGGGAACACAAAATGGCATTTGATATTTCACGACGCTGGGTCCTGACCGGAGCTGTCGGCGCATCGGTTGCTTGTGCGACGGCGTGCACGACGTCCGGCACTGCAGCAGCAGAGGCGGCGTTTCCTGCCGATGCGCCATCGGCAGAACCTGAACTGCTCGGTCCGCGTGGCGGGGTCGCGCTATTGTCGCGGAACGAAAACCCGTATGGTCCCGCGCCGTCGGCCCTGAAAATGATCGAATATGCCGGAAAGAAGGGCGCCTACTATCCGGACATCGCCGGCAAAAAGCTGGCGGCGATGATTGCCGAGCGTCACGGTGTGACACCAGACATGATCGCCATCACAACCGGGTCAGGCGAGGCGCTTTGTGCCATCGCGCTGATCTACGGTCAGAAGGGCCCCATCGTCGCGCCCCGCCTGTTCTGGGATACGACGGCGCTCTATGCCGTCAATCTGGGGATGGCCGAAATCGACCGCGTGCCCCTCGCGGCAGACATGAGCATCGACCTGTCGGCAATGGAGGCAAAGGTCACCAGCGAGACTGGTCTCGTTCAGCTCTGCAATCCGAACAATCCGACCGGCATGGTACTGGACCCTGAAACCCTGAAGGCGGCAGTCAAACGCATGTCCGCCACCACCACGGTGCTCGTGGACGAGGCCTATATGGAACTTGCCAATGATCCGGACGCCAACACGTGCATCGGCCTGGTCAAGGAAGGTCATAATGTCATTGTCTCGCGAACGTTTTCCAAGATTTACGGGATGGCCGGCATCCGCGTCGGTTATACGATCTCGTCGCCAGAGACCGCCGCGAAGATTCAGAGCACGTCCATGTCATGGATATCCGGCGTGGGCCTCGCGGCCGCCATCGGCAGCTACAATGACACCGCCTTTCTCGATTTTTCCAAAGGCAAGATCGTAGAGGCACGGGAGATGATTCTCGCAACGACTGGCGTGCTGGGTCTGGAGTCGCTGCCGTCGCAGACCAATTTCGTCTACTTCAAGTCTGGCAAGGAAGCGAACGCGGTCCAGCAGGCCATGAAGGAAAAAGGCGTCTACATCCGGGGCCAGTACATGGACTATAATGAATGGACGCGCGTCTCTATGGGCAAGATCGAAGACGTCGAGCGCTTTTGCAAAGCCTTGCCGGAAGTCGTTTCGGCCTGACGAACAGTTACGAAACAGGCTGCAGGGACCGGGGCGAAAGCTCCGGTCCTTGTTGTTTTGAACTTGGGAATTTCGAGCATGGGAATCTGCTGGTGACCCCTGCAGGACTTGAACCTGCAACCGTCGGATTAGAAGTCCGGTGCTCTATCCAGTTGAGCTAAGGGGCCACGTCAGTGACGCGCCTTAGTGCGTCCATGGTTGCTTGCGGTCAAACAAGAAATTCTCGCTGTACGTTTTTACCAGGCGCTTGCGCTCGCGCGCTTCTTCGACGCGGAATGTCATGCCTTCGCGCTGGGCATATTCGACCGCTTGTTCCTGTGTGTCGAATTCCAGGCGGACCTGTCCGGACGTATCGTCATTGCTGGTCCAACCCATAACCGGGTCGGTGCTGCGCCGGGCACTCGGTTTTACGAATTCAAGGACCCAGGCTTTGGTGTTGCCACGGCCAGACGTCATCGCGCTTTTATGGGGTTTATAGATCCGCGCTTCCATCTGCCAGCCTCGTCTCTTCGAGAAAGTTTTGGGTCGGAGCGAGAGGGTTCGAACCTCCGACCCTCTGGCCCCAAACCAGAAAAGTGGTGGAACGAGTCTTTCGCAAGACCCCTTAAAAAACAATTCATTAAGTGGGTTTGGACCCCGCTTTGCGCAACACATCCAAACGCCAAGCCACCAATAAGCCGCCGTCTGAGTTACAATGATGCCGGAATAGCGAGGCTTGGCCCAGTGCGCAACCATTATGGTGATTTAGACTATTCATTTGCCCCCCACCAAGAGTTCCACCGCATAGGGGTGGATTTTCTCTTCGACCTCGGGTGACATCTTGTCAGGATGATTATGTGGCACCGAACGGGCGACAAGCAGGCCGCCATCACCCTTGTCTGCATAGGCTTTGCGCCATCGATAAAAGCTCGCTCGCCCGATCCCGAAATACCGACATGTCTTGCTCACATTACCGTTTCTGTCGGCATGCTCCAATACCCGAAGTTTACGCCCAATCTCTCGCTGATCGCTGTTCATTGAAACCACCTTCCTTCCCCAGCGGGGATATTAAAGAAGGTGTCTCGCTGAATTGTACATATCTACACAGTTTCGCGTTCGTCTTGCTGCCGTCGGGTTTCACAATCTGGAGCTTGTGGGCTGCACAGCCATTCGGCGTGATGGCCGGGAACAGTTTCGGGACCTCCGTGTCCCAGTGGCGCACCTTTGTCGCCCCGTCATGCGCCCTGATAAGGCGCTGAACATTGGTTTGGGTGAGTTTGAGTCTGTTATTGGCCATGTCTTCTTGCTCTCTTTCGAGTCTGAAGACGGCGGCTTTCAAGCCCTGAGCCACCCAAGCCACCTCGGGAAGTCGGAATTTGTCCGGCTTTGTCCGAATTAGTCGCAAAGCAGAAAGGTGCGACTTCCGCGTGGAGGGGCTGGTATTTACAGGGAAATCTCAAGAAGTGCGGGGGTTCTGCCCGCTGAGAAAATGGTCGGAGCGAGAGGATTCGAACCTCCGACCCTCTGGTCCCAAACCAGATGCGCTACCAGGCTGCGCTACGCTCCGGAGTCCCGTAATAATGGGAGCGCCGCCGGGCGCAAGCCCTTTTCAGCTGTTATTCGCAACAGATTTGCTGCGGACGCGAAAATCCCACTCAAACAGGGCGATATTGTCAGACGCAACGGCTGAAAAGCTCAGCTCTTCGGCTTTTTCTGCCGCATCAGGCCTTCCTGCGCCACGCTGGCGACCAGTTTTCCGTCCTGATTATAGATGCTGCCCCGGTTGAAGCTTCGTCCGCTGCCCGCAAAGGGGCTGTCCATCGCATAAAGGTGCCAGTCGGAAAACCTGACCGGCGCGTGGAACCAGATCGCATGATCCAGGCTCGCCGACATCAGCTTCGGATCGAACCAAGTCAGGCCGTGGGGGCGATTGCCGGTGCCAAGCAGGCTCATGTCAGAGGCATAGGCCAGCAGGCATAGGTGCAGCGCGGGATCGTCGCCGACTTCCCGGGCGACCCGGAACCAGACTTGGTGCGTGTCGCTGGCCGGTTCGGGGTGGAACAGGTCCAGCGGGGTGACGTCACGCATCTCGATATCACGCTCGCGGGTAAATTCATGGCGCAGCTTTTCCGGTACGTTGTCGGCGATTTCAATTCGCCGCTCGCGCAGGCCTTTCAGCGCCTCGGGGGGTGGCACGTCCGGCATGTCGTGCTGGTGTTCCCAACTATCCTCGGGCATCTGGAAACTGGCGGCCAGGTTGAAAATCTGCTTGCCGTGCTGGATCGCGACCACGCGGCGTGTCGTGAAGCTGCCGCCGTCACGGGCATGGTCGACCTGATAGATGATCGGTACTTTAGGGTCGCCTGGCCGGATAAAATAAGCGTGCAGCGAGTGGCACGCCCGGTCGTCCGATACCGTACGCTGGGCTGCCACCAGCGCCTGCGCGATCACCTGGCCGCCGAAGACACGCTGGTTGGCACGCTCGTCCGGGCTTTGGCCACGGAACAGGTCATGCTCTAGGCGCTCGATGTCCAGCAATTCCAAAAGATCTCCGACAGGATCAGACATTGCGCACCCTCCGCTTCGCATCCGCAGCAACTACCAGAGACGCCACAACCTGCAAACCCGTCTTTGCGTTCCGGCTGGCGAACGCCCTTTGACAATCCCGGTGATCCCGCGTTCACCTTGTCACGCTGCGGTTTTCATATGAAATAAACCGCCTGACCTGATCCGAGGATGTCTCCTACATGAATTTCGTCTCCATGCTCGCCCGTGAAATCAAATATTACCTCGCCGTTCGGGGACTTACAAAATGGACTGGCGACATCAGCCCGGATTCCGAAAACCTGGTCGCGGACAGTATCGAAGCGGTGGTCGACAGGCATGGCGCCAATGTCGCTTTCCGGTTCGAGGGCACGCTCACCACCTATGACGAGTTCGATGCCCGTGCCAATCGCATCGCCAATTGGGCACTCGAGCAGGGACTTGCAGCCGGAGATTGTGTCGCGCTGTTCATGGAGAACCGGCCCGACTATGTCGCTACCTGGTACGCCATGTCCAAGATCGGCGTTGTCGTGGCGCTCATCAATTCAAACCTCGAAGGCGACTCGCTTGCCCATTGCATCAATATTTCCGACGCCAAATTCATCATCACGGGAACAGAACAGGATGATGTGATCCGGAACTCGCAAAGCCTGTTCACCGCGAATCCGCCTGTCTGGACGCAGGGCGGTGGCGAGGGAAGTGACCTCGATGCGCTACTGGCGGGCGTACCGGCGACGCGGCCCTCGCGCGAACATCGCGCCGCCCTGCGCGGCCGCGACCTTTGCCTCTATGTCTACACGTCCGGCACGACCGGCCTGCCCAAGGCTGCGAAGCTCACCAGTGCCCGCACCCTGGGCATGATGAGCACCTTCATCGCGCCGTGCCATATCACCGAGCGCGACCGTATCTATCTCACCTTGCCGCTGTATCATGGCACGGGCGGTCTCTGCGGTGTTGGCCAGGCACTGATGACGGGTGCGTCGATCATCCTGCGGCGCAAGTTCTCTGCCAGTGCCTTTTGGGAAGAGGCGACCGATGAGGGCGCCACGTCCATTGTCTATATCGGCGAGCTTTGCCGCTATTTGCTGAACCAGCCGCCACATCCAAAAGAGCGCGCCCACATGATCCGGACGGGATTCGGAAACGGTCTGCGCCCGGAAGTCTGGGCCGCGTTCCTCGAACGCTTCAACATTCCGCATCTCTGCGAGTTTTACGGCTCGACTGAGGGCAATGTCAGTTTCTTGAACTTTGACGGCAAGGTCGGCGCTGTCGGCCGTATTCCGGGCTGGCTGGAGAAGCAGTTTGCGAACATCGCGTTCGTGAAGTTCGACATCGAATCAGAAGAGCCCGTCCGCAATGCTGAAGGCTTCTGCATTCGCACTGATGTGGATGAACCAGGGGAAGCGCTTGGCCTGATTGGTGACGATGTGCGTAATCGGTTCGAAGGCTATAATGACGAGCTGGCGACCAAGAAGAAGATCCTGCGCGACGTGTTTGAAAAGGGCGACATGTGGTTCCGTACTGGCGACCTGATGCGCAAGGACAAGGACGGCTATATCTATTTTATCGACCGGATCGGCGACACTTTCCGCTGGAAGGGCGAGAATGTCTCGACCAACGAAGTCGGCGAGGCCCTGTCCGCCATGTCGGGAATTGCCACGGCCAATGTCTACGGCGTGGCCATACAAGGATATGATGGCAAGGCAGGCATGGCCGCCATCACGACTGACGGCGACGTCGACTATGACAATCTCTACAAGGCGCTCGGCGAGAAGCTGCCGCCTTATGCCATCCCGGTTTTCATCCGTGTTCAGCGCGACGCCGAAACGACCGGTACGTTCAAGTACCGCAAGGTCGAACTGGTCAAGGAAGGCTATAATCTGGACCAAGTGACCGACCCGATCTGGATGTATCATCCCGAGCGCAAGGAATACGTGCTGTTTACGCACGATCGCTTTGAATCGCTCCGGTCGGGCGCCTTCAAGTTCTGACGCTTGTCAGGTGCGGCCCATGCGCTGTTCGAGGCGTGTGGAGAACCACGAGATGATGCGGCGCCAGATTTCATCCTTCATCACCGCGCCCTCGACATCATGGTCGATGCTGGGATTGTCATTGATCTCGATGATCACGACGCCCTTGTCGGTTTCTTTCAGGTCCACGCCGTAGAGCCCGTCGCCGATCAGGCGCGCTGCGCGCACGGCTACATCAACAACATCGGGCGGGGCGTCTTCCACAGGCATCGTCGTGAATCCGCCTTCAGTCGTCTTGCCGCCGGGGGCGTGCTTGACGATCTGCCAGTGGCCACGTGCCATGCGATACTGGCAGGCATAGAGCGGCTCGCCATTCAGCACGCCGATGCGCCAGTCAAACTTGGTCGGCATGAATTCCTGCGCGATGACCAGTGCGGTGTCATCGAACATGCCTTTCACAGCCGTCTTGAGTTCGTCCAGTGACGTCGCCTTGACCATATGGTTGCCGAAAGAACCGTCCGGCGTTTTCAGGATCACCGGAGACCCCAATCGTTCGAATACGACGGCAAGGTCGGTTTTCTCGTCGAGGATTTCGGTCCGGGGAATCGGCAGGCCGGCCTTCTCCAGGATTTCCTTGAGGTAGACCTTGTTCGTGCACCGGATCATCGAGTGCGTGTCGTCGATTACCGGCATGCCTTCCTGCTCGGCACGGCGTGCGAACCGATAGGTAAAATTGTCGATCGAGGTGGTCGCGCGAATGAACAGCGCATCGAATTCGGCGAGGCTCGTCAGGTCCGACGGCTCGATGATCTCGACTTCCACACCCATCTTTGCGGCCACATCGGCCAGCCGCTTGATCGACGCCGGTTTGGACGGCGCATGTTGTTCCTTCGGGTCGACCAGCACGGCGAGCGACCACTTGGCCGGGGCCTTGGTCTTTGGGGCACTGATCCGGCCGCTCGTATAAGTCGCCATCGACTCGAGGAAGAAGTCGCGACGCGCATCCTTCAGCTTGTGCGGCGATACCATGCGCACCCGTGAAATACCGCTGGGCGCACTGTCGTCAAATTCCACTTCCAGGGCAGGGGTCCGGAACCAGTCCGAAACTTCCCGCGCCAGGCGCTCATAGCCAGCCACTTCGGATTTGGAGAACGCCACGAACAGGCTGTCTATTTCCGGTGCGCCCCTGGCCCGCGCCTCGCGCAACCGTTCGCCAAGGTCGGGCAGGGCGTGAGCATAGAGCCCCTTGGCCGACAGCTCGACCATGGTCTGAACGCTCGGGCTCACCCTGTGACCGCGCGCTTCGCCGAGCAGCGACGCGTAATAGCCTTCGGACTGGTAGGAATAGGAGCGCGACAGGTTGAGGATATAGGGCCGCCGCCCGGCAAACAGGCCCGGCTTGGAGATGTAATCACTCACCCGCAGCACTTTGTGGGGTGTCTCGGCCTGCGAAATATCGCTCGCCGATTCGACGAGTATGACCCAATCGGTCATCGGCCTGAACTCGCCGAACTGCCCAAGGGCTTCTCCATCCGCACTGCGGTCTCTCCATTCGGGTAATAGCCAGCGACGCGCGCAATTACGCGATATCCGCTGCGCTCGTATAGCAGAATAGCATGCTGGTTCGATTCGCGCGCTTCCAGTCTCATTCGGTCATAATCTTTCTCGGCCGCAGCTGCTTCACCCACTGCCATCAACTGCCGGGCGATGCCCTTGCCCCGCAGGTCCGGGGTCACTGACAGCGTGTATAGACGCGCCACCCGACTGCCCGTCCGGAACAGCAACACCGCTGCCCCGACAAGGGTTCCGCCTGATACCGCAACATGCGAAACTGTATTGCCGTCCAGCAATCGCCGCCAGGTGCGCCGCGGGAACCGGTCTTCCTCGGGAAAGGCTTCTTCAAGGCGGACCAGATCATCGAGGTCACCGACTGATGCGGGTCGGATTTCCATCTGTCCGGCATCACTCATACGCGCACCATGTCGTCCCGGTGGATCACCGCTGGGCGGCCGCGATACCCGAGAGCCGCTTCCACATCCTCGCTCTGGAGGCCGACAATGCGCAGGATGTCGGCAGAGCCGTAAGAGGTGACGCCCTTGGCGATGACGTCGCCGCCATCGTGCCTTACCGTCACCGCAGCGCCCCGCTCGAACACCCCATCCACACCCGTCACGCCCACGGCCAAAAGGCTGGCGCCCCCCTGCAACGCCCGCGCCGCACCGGCATCGACCCGAATCGTACCTTCGGGCTTCAAATGGCCCATCAGCCAGGCCTCGCGGGCCCGCGCAGGCGTAATGTCCGCAACGATCAGCGTTGCCAGCGCGCCATCCTCGATGGCCCGCAATGGGTGGTCCCGGTTGCCGCGCGTGATGATCGTTGAACATCCCGCCGCATGTGCGATCCGGGCTGCCGTCAGCTTGGTCACCATGCCGCCCGAGCCGACGCCGGAGGCCTGGTTAGCGCCCGTCGCCATCGCGTCATGTTCGGCTGAAAGTGATGTCAAAACAGGGATGTGCGTCGCGTGTGGATCCGAATTCGGGTCGGCTGTGTAGAGCCCGTCTATGTCCGATAGCAGCACCAGAAGATCGGCTCCCATCATCTGTGCCACCCGCGCTGCCAGCCGGTCATTGTCGCCATAGCGAATCTCGTCTGTTGCGACCGTGTCATTTTCATTGATCACCGGAACAATGCCTGCATCCAGCAATGTATCGAGCGTGGCCCGCGCATTCAGCCAGCGCCGCCGGATTTCCGTGTCGCTGAGGGTCAGCAGCGCCTGTCCAACCGTGATGCCATGCGGCGAAAACGCGCCTGCCATCGCCGCCATGAGTCGCGGCTGGCCAATGGCTGCCGCTGCCTGCTTCTGGTCGAGCCGGGCAGGTGAGGGCGAACCGAGATCGACCCGGCCGAGGGCCACTGCGCCGGACGAGACGAGAATCACCTGCTTGCCCCGTGCCCTCAGGTCCGCAATGTCCGAAGCGAGCCGTGCGAGCCATTCCGTTCGCGCGGCGCCGCCGTCTGCGATCAGCGCCGAGCCGGTCTTGACGACGATACGCCTGGCTGCCTGGAAAGGACTGTCTGTCATGCGATGCCCCCAATCCTGTGCTGGTAATTTTTGTCGCCTTGTGCTGTGTGGGCTGTCAATCCAGCCCCTTTTTCGACAAGGCCCGTTCCATGCCCCAATTCGACATGATCCAGATTTCGCGCGAAGCCGCAGCCGGCGCGGACATTCTTGAGCACACGGCCGGCACGCCCGTGCGCGAAGGCGGCGGGGACGAGACGTATCGCTGTGGCGGCTGCAAGACCAAGCTCCTGGTCAATGTCGGTCACCATGACGCGCACGGTGTCATCGTGAAGTGCGGCAAGTGTGGGCGGCTGAACACAGAGCCGCACCATCATCACTAGCTGACCCGGTCTGCCAGTCAGGGCGCCCATGACTCGTCGTCTCCAGAGGCGTCGAGCTCGGCCTGCATGCCGAGTTGTTTCACGATCTCGAACAGGGTTTCACGTACGCCGGCACCCGTGGCTCCGGACAGCAGCAGCGGCTTGCCCTTATAGGCCTTTTTCAATTGCTTGGCCTGTTCGGCGACAAGTTCCGGATTCAGCGCGTCGATCTTGTTGAGCGCGACGATCTCCGGGCGTTCGGCGAGTTCCGGGCTGTAATCCTCAAGTTCCTTGCGGATCGTGCGATAGGCGCCTGCCGGATCGTCCTGCGTGCAGTCGATCAGGTGCAGCAGCACCTTGCAGCGTTCGACGTGTCCCAGGAACCGGTGTCCCAGTCCCGCGCCCTCTGCCGCGCCTTCGATCAGGCCCGGAATATCGGCTAGCACGAAGCGCGTGTTCGGGCCGAGATCGACGACACCAAGACCTGGGTCCAGCGTCGTGAACGGATAGTCGGCAATCTTGGGATTGGCGGCAGTCACAGCGCTTAGGAAGGTCGACTTGCCGGCATTTGGCAGTCCGACAAGGCCGGCATCCGCGATCAGCTTCAGGCGCAGCCAGAGCCAGCGCTCTTCGCCTTCCTCGCCGGCATTCGCCCGGCGCGGGGCCTGGTTGGTCGATGATTTGAATCGCAGATTGCCCCAGCCGCCATTGCCGCCGGTCGCCAGCAACACGCGCTGGCCTAATTCGGTCAGGTCAACGATCAGCGTTTCCTGGTCATCCTCGAATATCTGGGTGCCGACCGGCAATTTGAGCGTGACGTCGTCGCCCTTGGCGCCTGTGCGCTGCTTACCCATGCCATGGCCGCCGCGCTTGGCCTTGTGGTGCTGTTGGTAGCGATAGTCGATCAGCGTGTTGAGGCCGTCCACGGCTTCCGCCCAGACATCCCCGCCGCGCCCCCCGTCACCCCCGTCAGGGCCACCATATTCGACAAACTTCTCACGCCGGAACGAGACACAGCCCGCGCCGCCGCCACCGGACTTGATATAGACTTTGGCTTGGTCAAGAAATTTCATCGGTTTCTCTTACGCGTTTTGCGCGATCCGCGCCATGTACAAGTGATCTACCATTTCGCCCCGGCCGAGGCAGAAAACCGGATTTCGTCCGGCATTCATGAAGCCCAGTTTCTGCAGCACGCGTCCCGATCCCGGGTTGTCCGCGAAATGACCGGACACAAAGGCCCGTTCGCCGCGCTGTTCGAGCCATTCCAGCAAGGCGCCGACAGCCTCCGTCATGAGGCCCTTGCCCCAGGCTTGCGGCGCCAGCCAGTATCCGACCTCGAAGGGCGAACTGGTGTCGCTGCGATTCGCGCCCGTCACGCCGACCAACTGACCGTCCAGCTCGATCGCCCGAACATGATCGGTATCGCGGGCCGCGCCGGCATCATGCCTTGCGATCCATGCGAGGGTTTGCGCCTTGGACTGGTTGGGTGCCACCCGAGCCAGCATCCTGTGCACGCGCGGGTCCTGGATGATGGCGGTTATTGGGCCTGCATCAGTAGGCCTCACCGGGCGAAGCAGCAATCTCGCGGTCCTGATCTCTTGACTCATCATCGCCTCCTCGGGGCAGGACAAGGTCAGGGGAGGGCAAAGAAAAAGGGGAAGCAGTGGCCTGCCTCCCCTTCGGAATGATCGACATACGATCCGGCCACGTTCCCGCGGCCGCGCTGTCAGCCGCTATTCTGCTGCGTTGGCGAGCGGTACAATATTTACATACATGCGGCCGCCGGTCTTCTTGGCGAACTCGATGTTGCCTTCGGTCAGCGCATAAAGCGTGTGATCGCGGCCCATGCCGACGCCTTTGCCGGGATATTTCTGGGTGCCGCGCTGGCGCACGATGATATTACCCGGAATGACATGCTCGCCGCCATATTTCTTGACGCCAAGGTATTTCGGGTTCGAGTCGCGACCGTTACGTGACGAGCCGCCTGATTTTTTATGAGCCATACTGTGCTCCTGTCCTGTCTGAAGGGCTTATAGCGCCCTTATGCGTCCTTGGCGAATTCTTGGGCCTGAGCGACCCAACCGTCTTTTTCGAAACGGCCTGTCAGGCTCAGCTGTTCTTCGAGTTCGGTGATCTGAGCAGCCGTCAGAGCCGCGATCTGCGCAAACGTCGTGATGCCGGCAGCATTCAGCTTCTTTTCGAGGGCTGGGCCGACACCGGTCATCTTTTTCAGATTGTCGGCTGTCGCTGCATCAGCTGCTGGCGCGGCCTTCGGAGCCTCGGCAACAGCGGTTTCAGCCTTGGGCGTAGCAGCTTCAGCTTTCGGAGCAGCGGCTTTCTTAGGCGCGGCTTTCTTGGCTGGCTTGGTGCCGTCAGCATTGATCGACGTGATCGTCACGGTCGTCAGGTGCTGTTTGTGGCCGATTGTACGGCGATATGTCTGGCGCTGGCGCTTTTTGCGCGTGATCAGCTTGGGACCGCGCATGTGCTCGGAAATCTCGGCGGAAACGGTGGCGCCGACCACGAGGGGCGCGCCAACCGTAACGGAATCGCCGCTTCCCAGCATGAGGACGTTGTCAAACGTCACGTCGTTACCGGCTTCAGCATCCAGCTTCTCGATGACGATCGTGTCGCCCTCGGAAACTTTGTACTGCTTACCACCTGTCTTGATGACCGCGAACATGGGTCTCATCCTTCCGGCATGAAATCGAAATGAAATATGCGCGAAACCGTCGCCGGTCCGCGCCTGAACCGGGGGTAGACACCAAAGCGGACCGGCTGTCAAATGTCATCTTCAGACGATTTCAGGTGGTTGAAATCCTCGCCCAGCCAGTATAGGTCACCACGCTTCCTACCACGGCGCGGAGAGATGCTAGAGTGGTTGAATAGGCTAGTCTCGAAAACTAGTGAGCTCGCAAGGGTTCCCAGGGTTCGAATCCCTGTCTCTCCGCCAGCCACACTCTAAAACAGAGAAAACTACCGTCACCTCGGCGCAAAGCCCCACAC
>Ga0209390_10000709_pt1 | contig 65951 bp, 42 predicted proteins | sample BON01_FD_187212 | JGI IMG/M metagenome (GOLD analysis project Ga0209390, IMG submission 187212) | Freshwater microbial communities from Lake Bonney liftoff mats and glacier meltwater in Antarctica - BON-01 (SPAdes) (version 2) | ecosystem: Environmental > Aquatic > Freshwater > Ice > Glacier...
AGCTGAGCAACATTTGGAACCAAGTGTTTGGTAAAATGTTAGCCGCCATTCCACCCGTCAGCGATGTTATTCGAAATCAAACCCCGAATTTCCAAGCCTCAAACTGCGCATGAACCAGATCGCACCCCCCTCAGAGTGCAACAACGATGCCTCTGGCAAGCTGGGTTGATTTTGCCGAATAGGGCAAGCTTAATGACTTTAACTGTCATCCCAGCTATGGCGGTTCTGCACTCACGATCATCCAATTATTCACGTTATCCGCTATACGGACTCAGATCGCAGGGCCGATTAGACCGAATAACCCAGGTAACGCACACAACAGCGATTAAGCCGGTGGTAGGCAAGCTAATCCTAATAGTGGTTCTAGCCATCACAACGATCGACCCAACGTATTAGATTAATCGCATTGTTTGCTGAACTTTACGAGGCTTGACCTGAATCGCTCGCCAGAGCGCCTCGCACTGCACCTTGCGATATCACCTTGCGATAAAAGTAAGCCAAAAGCAAAAGCATAAGGATATAGGCATGAGCCGTATCAATACCAACGTCAGTTCTTTGATCGCACAGAAAACATTGCGTAAAACCAATGGTGAACTTCAAACGACATTGAACCGATTAAGCACTGGACTTCGGATCAACTCGGGCAAAGATGATCCTGCCGGTCTGATCGCCAGCGAAAATCTGCGCCGTGACATCACCAGCGCCAAACGAGCCATTACCAATAGCGAACGAGCCGGGCAGCTGATTGCTACGGCGGATAGTGCTTTGGGCCAGGTATCCAACTTATTGAACGACATTCGCGGATTGGTAGTCGAAGCCGCAAATACGGGCGTCGTCAGTGATGAACAAATCGCAGCCAATCAATTACAAGTGGATTCCTCGCTCGAGGCAATCGACCGTATTGCTCAAACCACAACCTTCCAAGGCCGAACGATTCTAGACGGTAGCCTGGACTTCTTAGTTTCCGCCGGTGGAACCAATGGCGTGGGCTTGGACACTGTCGAAGACCTGAAGATCGACCAAGCCAATTTGGGTACTTCTGAATCAATTGATGTGAGCATTTCGATTTCCAACCCGGCCACCACCGCAGCGCTGTCAGTGGATGCCAACGGCTTCACCAATAATGCACTAAACGACGATCTTGTTATCAAACTTAGTGGTACCGACGGAACCGAAGTCTTCACGTTCCAACAGGGAGCAACCGTAGACGACTTGGCTTCAGCGATCAATCTTGTCAGCGATGCCACCGGTGTGGAGGCAACGAACAATAATGGAGTCTTAGAACTCGCAACTTCGGCTTACGGAAGGTCGGCCTTCGTCGATGTCGAAGTGATCTCTGAAGGTGCAGCTGGAACGTTTGGTGACAACCTCTCCGGGACACGCGAAATTGGCACCGATATCGAAGCTATTGTGAACGGTGTCCGGGCCAGTGGTAATGGTAACAGCTTCTCAATCAACACTTCTACTTTGGATCTTGCCGTTACGGTGGATCCAGGGTCAAACACTGCGATCAACTTTACGATCGGAGGTGGCGGTGCGATCTTCCAACTAGGGCCCGATGTGGTTTCCAACCAACAGGCTCGGATCGGTATTGAGAGCCTTAACACTGGGCAAATCGGCGGTAAAGAAGGTCGGTTGTATGAACTTCGAGCCGGAAATGGCAAGGACCTGTATGCCGATCCATCAGGAGCCGCAAGGATCGTGGACGAAGTCATCACCAAAGTAGCGGAACTTCGCGGGCGTTTAGGTGCATTCCAAAGAACCACCATCGATACCAACATTACGTCCTTGGAGGAATTGGTTTCGAATTTAACCGAAGCCGAGAGCACGATTCGTGATGCAGACTTCGCGGCTGAATCTGCGGCTCTGACAAGAGCGCAGGTGCTGACTCAATCAGGCACATCGGTTCTGGCGATTGCCAACCAATCTCCGCAAAACGTGTTAGCTCTGCTTCAATAGTCAACCGGCTAAGCCCCGTCTAATCGATCATTAACCCTGGAATTAGACGCGATTTCGGGCGAACCCAACCGCCCAGCTACAATTTGAGATCCCCCAATAGGCTCGGTTCTTCCCACATGGAAGAACCGAGCCTATTTTTTATGCATGCATAATCCAAAAACGCACTTCATTCGCTTTAACCATTATCTCCAGATCGCTCATAATCGCCTTCTTGCTTAAACGTTCCATTTTACCAAAGTTCCATTAGAGCCCTCGACGATAGCACTTTCGAATCGACGGACCGTCCACATCCCAACTCAGGTTTTTTGACGTATCAAAATTCTATCTGCCAAGCTCGGATGGCTTGGACCTTGGGTGTACCAGCGTGTCGGCCATGGACAGGTACAACGACTTTTAAGCTAGCTTGGTGCAATTCGCATCAATGTTAGGGACCGTGTAAACGGGTTTACAGCTCGGCCTTTTTTTTCTGAGGTCTCTTGGTATGAGTAGAATCAATACGAACGTAAGTTCGCTCGTCGCCCAAAAAACTCTGGGACGATCGAATGGACAACTTCAAACTTCTTTGACTCGTTTGAGTACTGGTCTTCGGATCAACTCTGGTAAAGACGATCCAGCAGGTTTGATTGCAAGTGAAAACTTGCGACGAGACATTACCGCTGCCAACAAAGCAGTAACCAACAGTGAACGTGCCGGCCAGTTGATCGCAACTGCCGATAGTGCATTGGGGCAAGTCTCCAATCTACTAAACGACATTCGAGGGCTGGTAGTCGAAGCCGCTAATAGCGGGGCACTTAGTGAAGAACAGATTAGTGCAAACCAGTTGCAGATCGATTCGTCGCTAGAAGCGATCGACCGTATCGCTCAAACCACCACTTTCCAAGGCAAAGCGCTGTTGGATGGTAGCTTGGACTTCCAAGTTGAAGCCGGTGGTACCAATGGTGTCGGGTTAGACACCGTTGCCGATCTGGTAATCGATCAAGCCAACTTGGGTTCAGCCGGCAGTATTGATGTCACAGTGACCATCAATAATGCTGCAGAACAAGCGGAACTCACCGTTGCCGCCAACGGTTTCACCAACAATGCTCTGACCGACAATCTCGTGGTCAAGATTGCTGGTAGAGACGGTGCCGAGGTCTTCACCTTTCAAGCCGGCGCCAGCCAAGATGATGTTGCCAACGCAATCAATCTAGTTAGCGACGCAACGGGCATCGAAGCGACCAACAATAACGGCGTGTTGGAATTGAATTCGACTGCTTATGGGTCCAAGGCCTTCTTGGATGTTGAGGTGATTTCAGAGGGTGCGTCTGGAACTTTCGGAACAAACCTTTCGGCCGTTCGAGATGCGGGTACTAACATCGTTGCCACCGTTAACGGTATTCAAGCCAATGGCGACGGCAATAAACTTTCGATCAACACGTCGACCTTGGACTTAAGTGTAACGGTCGACGCTGGTTCCAACACCACGGTTGAATTTTCAATCGAAGGCGGTGGTGCGTTGATCCAATTGGGTCCAGATGTTGTATCCAACCAACAAGCACGTATCGGTATTGAAAGCTTGAATACCGGTAGCTTGGGTGGCACTTCGGGTCGTCTTTACGAACTGCGAGCCGGTAACGCGAAGGATCTAAACACCGATCCAACCAACGCTGCTAAAATCGTTGATGAAGTGATTACCAAAGTGGCTGAAATTCGCGGTCGATTGGGTGCGTTCCAACGTACAACCCTCGATACCAACATCAATTCGTTGAGTGATTTGGTTGCGAACCTAACCGAAGCCGAAAGTTCGATTCGTGACGCTGACTTTGCAGCGGAATCAGCGAATTTGACTCGAGCTCAGGTTTTGACTCAGTCAGGTACATCGGTCTTGGGTATCGCTAATCAGAACCCACAGAACGTACTTTCGCTACTGCGATAATCGTCTCAAACGATTCTCGTTATATCAGATTCAAGAGGATTCGCGTTCCAGAAATGGGGCACGAATCCTTTTTTCATTCCCACACGAAGTCCCAGACCTGATCAGCTAAAAACAAGGGATTTTGGTGTCGTGTTCCCGCCAAACTAAGCAACTAGCTTTCACCCAAAATGCCCTCCCTTCAAGAATCTTCGATCACCCGCATCGATTCCCATTTCCCCTGCAGGACACGAAATGTGTAAATAAAGGCTAAGGACGAAATCCAACAGGTCAGTGCCACCCACCAACCAACAGCAACGTCGCCAACGGGAGTCTCTGGCGTTTCAATAAGCCAACCCATCGACAAGAACAGAACACTGGAAGTCACGATCGTCGCCGTGACAAACCAAGTATCACCCGCACCCTTTAAGACGCTGACCATGATGATTTGGATCGCATCGAAAATACAATAGATCGCCACAAAGAACAAAAATTGTAAGACAACCGGTTCCATCTGATCGAAATTTTCCGCGTTGCCTCGATGCAGGTACAGCAGCAGTCCCGGCATCATGATGTACATAAATGCGAAAACCCCTGTGTAGCAAAATGCCAAAAACAATCCGCTTCCAACCGCTCGTTTGGCCAAGACTGGGTTGTTCCTACCCAATTGATTTCCGATCACCGCTGTCAATCCCATACCCAGTCCATAGATGGGTACAAACGCCAACATGTTGATGCTAAACGTCAAGCTTGTGGCTGCCAAGTAAACACCGCCCAATCGTCCCATAACGGCAACGAAGTAGGTCATCGCGATTCCCTCGACAAACCACTGAAAACCACTTGGAAAGCCGAAGTAGATAAACCTGCCCAAGAAGCGGCGATCGAATCGCCACCCCTGTGAAAACTCAAAGGCCGAAACCTCGGGTAGCCGCAGCACCACCCTAAGAGAGTACACGAATTTTGCCCACATCGAAATCGCGGTGGCCCAAGCCGCACCATCAATTCCCATCTCGGGGAAGATCCACCATCCAAAAATTAGTATCGGATCAATAACTACGTTCAGAATGGTAGCGAAAATGTTAGCGTTCATCACCGGCGTACTTCGTTCAATGCCAACTAGCAAGCCTTCCAGCACTCCGTTAGCAACCATTCCCACTCCGGCCAAAATGTAGATCGTAAAGCAACGACTTTCCATGCCGGCCAACTCGGGGGAGTGTCCAAGCCACAAAAACATGTCCTCGATGAACACAATGGGCATTAGCAAGAACGGGATCGAAAGTAGACACAAATACCAGGCGTTGGCAACGGACTTCCCAACTTGATGGTCTTGCCCCGCCCCTCGGTACTGGGCCACAAAAGCGGTGACATAGCCAACCATTCCCAATGGCAAACTTATCATGGTCCAAACCAAAGTCCCAATGGTGACGATGGCGCCAGCTTCCATCTGATCGTGAAACAGTAGAAACAACCGATCAATGAACTGCATCACGCTATAACATACGGTCGACACCATTAAAGGAAATGCCACCCACAGAACGGCCCGAATACCGCACGGGCGACTCCATCGATCGATGATCCAATTCTTGATTTCCGACATCACTGACTCGATTTTAGGGCCAACCTCTGGGCAAACGTACGCCGTTTTCGCCGCAGTTCCAGTCGAATAGCATAACCTTCGTAAGCAAATTCGCGAAGGTTGCCATTTCACCAGACGCATCCGCGAAAGACGTTTCGTCCGCAAAGTAAATTTAGATACCCGCAATTTTTCCCAATACCGTATCCTCAATAAACTCAAGATTGGCCAAACCGATGCGGATAATTTGGGTAAATATTCGTGTGGAATAGGGCGGTTGTCGATATTCCACTCTGCGGTCAAAATTTAAATTCCAGTACAGCGGAAACCCCACCGAGGGCAGAAAAGTAAACCCCTGTTACTCGAACGGCTTGCCGGTCAAAATGCCCGAGCTTTGGTTCACTGCCGGTTGCTCATTAACCACGTAAAATACGACAACAACATCCATTTAGTCGCTTCACCTAGAATCGAATTTTTCAATGTCTGACGCTCCCATTCAAGAAGATTACGCCCCCGAAGACGAAAATGCTTTGGTTGCGACTAGAAGGAAAAAACTGGAACAAATCAAGACTCTGGGTCACGATCCGTTTGGACAACGATTTGATGATCGCATGTGGGCCGAAGACATACGCGGTCTTACAACAGAGATCAAGTATGTAACCGAAGACGGCGTAGAAATCCCTCTGCCTGAAATCACAGAAGATTCAAAAGGCAACTTTCGCAATTGGCTCTCAGAACAAAAAACGGGCGAACTGGTTGGCCCCAAGGTGCGTGCCGCTGGACGGATCGTGTTACACCGCGACAAGGGCAAGCTGCACTTTATTGATATTCGCGATTGGACGGGCCAGGTTCAATTGTTTGTCGGACAAAATCAAGTGGGTCCAGACAACTGGGAATTGATCAAGTGCTTGGATCTAGGTGATTTGATCGGTGTCGATGGAGTCTTGAAGTGGACCAAGACGGGAGAACTTTCCATCTTTGCTGACAAAATTCACATTCTGACCAAAACCATCGATCCGCCACCCGATAAGCACAAGGGCTTGACGGACCTGGAAATGCGTCAACGTCGTCGTTACATCGACCTGGCTTACAACGAAGGTGTCATTCAACGGTTCTTGAACAGAAGTAAGATCGTCAGTTCGGTTCGTAAGACGTTAGAGAGCCACCGCTTCGTAGAAATTGAAGGCCCCACTTTGCACACGATCGCAGGCGGTGCTGCGGCTCGTCCCTTTAGTACGCATCACAATGCGTTAGACATGCCCTTGGTGATGCGAATCGCACTCGAGTTACACCTAAAGCGACTCCTGGTGGGCGGTATGGAGAGGGTTTTCGAACTAGGACGCGTTTATCGAAACGAGGGAATCAGCACCAGGCATAATCCCGAATTCACAATGCTGGAAGTCTATCAGGCTTATGGCAATTATGAATCCATGATGGACTTAACCCAACAAGTGATCTGTGATGCAATTAAGGCCCTTGGGTTAGACTATGTGCTGCCTTGGGGTGAGCAGAAGACGATCGATTTTACACCGCCTTTTCAACGTGCAAAGTATCATGATCTGATCTTGCAGCAAACGGGAGTCGATCCGTTTGACGAACAAGCATTGACGGCATACGCCCAAGCCAATGGAATCAAAACCCAGGGCCGACATATCGACGTCATTAAGAACAATGTCTTTGAAGAGAAGGTCGAACAGACGCTAATCGGTCCCGTCTTTGTAATTGACTATCCGGCCAATATTTGCCCGCTGACCAAACGGAAGATCGATCAGCCAGACGTTGCCGAACGTTTCGAACTGTTCATCCACGGAATGGAATTGGCGAACGCTTACACTGAATTGAATGACCCGGATCTACAAGAGCAACTGTTTAAAACTCAGCTAGATGGCCTAGCAGAGGACGATTCCATGGCCAAAATGGACCACGACTTCGTTCGCGCTCTGCGGAACGGCATGCCTCCGGCGGGCGGGTTGGGAATCGGCATCGATCGACTGGCGATGTTGCTGACCAACAGCCAATCGATTCGCGACATCATTCTCTTCCCACTACTGCGAAACGAAAGTTAAAACATCCGGGCACAAAAAAACTCCGAGAATTGGCTCTTAGACAGTGCCAAATTCTCGGAGATTTCGATATCAATACCCCCTAGGGGAGTCGAACCCCTGTTTCCGCCGTGAGAGGGCAGCGTCCTGGGCCACTAGACGAAGGGGGCGGGTATTGAGGGACCGATTATGGGAAACTTCGCCCGTTTCGTCAATCCATTAATCTACCGATTTATACTGCTAATTTGTCCCGATTACCGATCCTAGGCCTGGGGCAACAAGCGAAGACATGCTTGGATAAACCACAAAGGCACTGACATGAAGTCATCGTCAAAAGTCCAAACTTCGCTGCCTTACAAGTCGTCAAAGCTGTTTGAATTGGAGAAAATCAAGTCTTGAATCCTAACTTATCCAATCCTACTTAGATTCGGCCCAGTTTTATCACCATCTTTTGGCAATCACCGATCAAGCTTGTCCGGTTGATCTGCAGATTCAATCGACCAGCCAAGTGATCCCAAGGCGTTTGCGAAAAATTCAATCGCGAAATCGCCCTTACTCAACTGAAAACCTTCACACTTACGCTCCCAATTACTTCCGCCGCTTTGATTTGCTACCGCTTGATTTTGCTCGCGTTTTATTCTCGTTGCCAGACGGTCTGTTCGTCTTACTGTCGGTTGCCTTTTCGGAAGTCGCTTTAGCCGACGGGCTACCTGTAGCATTCGTTCCCTGGCCAGTTTGAACGGCAGGTCCACTTCCGGTGTTCCCTTGGTCTACGTCCTGTTCTTTGTCTGGCTTTGAATCGCGAACGGGAGCAGTCTCTTGGCCTTGACTTGCGCTGGGCACGGGTAGCGAAGACTTTGACATTGGCGCGGGCTTGACGCTTTCCCGCTTTTGAGCGGGAAGATTAACGACGTCGCCCGACTCTAAAGCCAGTTTTTGACTGCTGTCCAAGTTCAACAATTCATCACGCAAAATTTTCAAGAGCGTTTGCAAAAATGCGACCAACATGGGTCCCACCACTATGCCAATCGCTCCCAGTGCTGTCACACCGCCTAACACACTAAGCAGCGCCAATAATGGATGCAAATTACTTTGACCATGAAGAATGTACGGCTTGATGATGTTGTCAGCAGTCGAGACGATCAAAGCGCTGTACAGAAAAAGTACGCCTGCCGCCACTGGCCGACCTTCGAAGAACGCCAAGTAGAACACGACGGGCAGCCACACACTGGTCGCCCCAAAAAACGGAATCATTGCCAACAGCATGGTCAGCATCATCAACAGGAACACCGATTGAATCCCGGCGACGTAGAAGCCTATCGCTGCCAGCAACCCTTGAGCAATCGCTGCCACTAACGTTGCCAAAACAACCGCTCTACTGACTCGATCAAATTCTTCGATCAATTCGCGTTCGTGACGATCATCCATTGGCGACAACTGCATCAAGGACTCCATGATACCGGGACCGTCCAGCAGAAAGAAATAAACCGCAACCACCGCGATAACGCTTCCAAAAAGCAGGCGTCCAATGAACAAAGTCGCCGTACCGCTCCAGGAAAGAACATTGCTTTTGGCTAATTCCAAGGCTACTGTCGAATACTGCTGGACCTCTTCTTCTTGAGGGTTGGCCAATTCTTTAATCCACGCCGACAACGGCCCACCGAGTGAATTAACTTTGAATTCGCGAAATTGACTGTGAGCCTTCGCTATCGCAGCCCGCAAGTTCAATTCTAGATCCCGATTTTCGGAAACTTTCTCCGACCATTGGTCTGATGACACCAACGCCTTGGAGTCACGCAATTGATAAACGTAATGAAACCAGTGTTGTTCCAATATCGAATTTCCGTTTGGTCGAAGTAGCTTCACATCCGTCGGGTCCTGCAAGTCTGCAACAAAAAATCCTACTGGATCTTTTAAAAACGATCCTCGTTCTTCACGGGGCTCGGTTTCACCGGGCAAGGAAACACCGCCAGCCTCTTTAACGCTGTCGGTCGTTGCTGCTGAACTATTGATTGAATCGGCTGTCGGCGTTAGCGGAACACTGCCATCTGCGGGTTCTTCAGGACTTCCACCCGAGGCGTTTGGGGTTTGCGAACGGTTTAAATCTTCAGCAGCTTCGCTATTTTCTGCCAATATTTCCGCATCCGTCGGAGGCCACGACAGGTTATAAACGTCACCCAATTGTTGACTGTTGGCTTCCAGCATTGCTAAAAGGCTAGACAATTCTTCACGCTCGGGTCGCGTAAAATGTTTTGGCGAAAGAAGCGTTGGATCATTGTTCCCCTCTTGAATCGATTGCCGCAATTCTTCGACACTTGATTCCACTTCAGACAAGTCAGTCATGTTTTCCACATTCAACCCGAAGGATGAACGGAAGTCACTTAGCTTTTGAAGAATTAACGCCCGGTCGAAGCGTTTCACAATTTCCCGACCTTCGGCGGCTGCCATCGCAAACATGATGGCAAAGGGAAGCACCACAGCTAAGATCACAGAGACCGTGGTCAGCAACGCTGAAATCGCCGGTCGCTGATTCGTCTTCTCAAGAAACCAAAGATGGACCGGACGAAATATGACAACAAGCAAAGTAGCAACGAACAGCGGTACCAAGAATTCCGCCATGACACGAATGAAGAACGCGGCAATCACCACGATCACACCCAATAGAACGACAAACGAAATCCAACGAGTCAACTTTCAGTTCCTGTCAAAAGTGTTCCAACCAGCGATTCACCCATATCTACAGGTTTGTCAGTGTTCGCAAAAACCACTGCCAACCGTCTTAAGGTACCATCTTGAGAACCGATCGCCAACGCAATTTAACGCCCAATCCAACTCTTGAATCGGTTCGGTTCGGTTCGCTTGCCAGGGCCACATTAGTCCGAGCAGGCTGACCCGTCGATCATTCAGACAACACCCTCTCCTGAGGAAGCCCAAGTGAATTCACCCAAAATTCACTTGGGCAGGCCCCGGTAAGGATCCTTTAGACGCGGAATTCCGTCGGGAAACTGCTGCCGAATCAGCAACATGATCTTTTCGCGACGATTGCCCGGATTAGGATGAGTGCTGAGAATTTCGGGCGATTTTCCACCGCCGGCCTGCTGTTCCAGCACATCCATCACGGCGATCATGTTTTGGGGATCGTAGCCAGCCAAAATACAAAGGTCGACGCCCCAGCGATCGGATTCTAATTCATCGTCACGACCGTATTTCATTTGAATCAGATTCCCTACCATTTGTGCCACTTGCGCCTGACTAACACTGCCACTGGCTACCGTCAAGGCCCCGATCAAATCGCGAAAGAAGTTGTCCTTTGCCATTCTTTGGGCACCATGACGTTCAATCACATGTCCCATTTCATGACCCAGCACACCCGCAACCTGTCCGGGCGTTCTTAAATGCTTATACAATCCTTGTGTTATGAAAATTTGTCCGCCCGGAAGCGCAAATGCGTTAACCGTCGATTCATCACTAAGTAAGTGAAATTCGAATTGATAAGGATTCTCTCCAACACCGTTTCGCTTCAACTTCCGTTCCAAAGCGTTCAGCAATTCGCGCCCGACTTGGTCCACCAGATATTGATCACGTTCACTTCTGGCCAAACCTCCGAATTGCTGAATCATGCTTGGGGCACTCTGCAATCCCAACGCCACCTCTTGCTCAACGCTTAATCCAACTCGGTCCGCTTTGCCAGTAATTGGATTGACGCTCGTTGCGGAACCAAAGCGAATCAACGCAAACAAAATCAAGCCGATTGCAAAAATGACTCGGATGTTTAACCCACTTCGCGTCGGCGAATGCATCCCATAGCGGCCACCTGAGTATCCAAAAACGTCTCTCATCACTTAAGTCTCAATAAAAAAAAAGGCGTAGATTCATGAAATGATTCTACGCCATCGTCGCCATTTTTTCACAATCTAAACGTCACTAAACGCTTTCCGACTCGTCGCTCTTTGCCTTATCCCAGAACATAAATCCAAAGATTACCAGCACGATCCCGGCCAGAATTCCTGGGAAGATCCAAAATTCTCCCCACTGGTTCATTGTGGAATTCAACAGTTCGGCGTCCAAAGTCTCAGGCAACTCGCGCGAGAACATCCGAGTGAACGTTTCAAAGAATCCCAGCGATTCGGACTCACCTCTGGCCGTCTTCAACGCTTCGACATATTTCAACGAATCCACTGGGACCCCATAGCCACCAGGACGCCAACTTAATGGAATACCCAAGAAGTCACCGGCTCCCATGATGCGAAACCCAAAGAACATCCCAACACCTTGTGTCAAAAATACGAGCAACGATTGCGCCTGACCGCGAATCGCCTTAGGGGCCTTTTGATCGGTGTACATGAAGCCTGTGACAAAGAAAAAGTCGTAGCAAATACCGTGCAACGCGACAGCCAACAAAATCATCCAAGTGATTTGATTTGGAGCCCCAAACGAGAACAACAAATACCGTAACACCCAGCAACCCATGCCAATCATGATCATCATCTTCAACCCTAATTTTCGGAAGAAGAACGGGATCAACAACATAAAGATAATTTCAGACATTTGCCCAATGGTCATCGTCGCACCAGGTTCGGCAAACCCGATTTGGCTAAGGTAAGGTGCTGTTTGTCCGTAATAGAAAGCCAATGGAATGCAAATTAAGGTGGAACAAACGGCAAAGATCAAGAAGTTAAAATCCGCCATCAATTTCCAGGCGTCAAACATCAACAAGGATCGTATATCCATCGGTTCGCCCCGCATCGGTGGCGGAGTCGCCGGCAACGCAAAACACATCACTCCCAAAACAATCGAACTAATGCCACCTAACCAAAAAATATTAAACGTGTTGGACCAACCCATCGCCCCAAGAACTAAGCCAGCCGCAATCCAGCCAATCGTTCCCCAAACACGGATCCTCGGAAAATCTTGTTGACTGGGGATGTGCGTAAACGCGATCGTGTTTCCCAACCCCAACGTTGGCATGTAACAAATCACATGTCCGAACAACAGCCACAAGAACAGATCAGCACTTTCCTTGCCCTGTGCCGCAACGTAAGGCAGGGCACACATAATGGCACCTCCCACCAACATCAACACACCCATCACTCGCTCGGAATTGAATAATCGATCGGCAATCAAACCCAGAAACAACGGAGCAATAATCGCAGCAATCGGCACCGATTCATATGCCCGCCCGATAAAGTCCTTCAGCGAATTATTTTCCATGGCCGAACTTAACGTCGCAAACCAAGAACCCCAGACAAAAAACTGCAGAAACATCATGACCGAAAGGATGGTAACCATGCTGGACGACTTGGTCGGCTGGTTCATAAGTGATTGCTCCGAAAAAGCTCGCGAAGGTGGGGAGCCGGTCTCAAGAGACCACCTCGCATCGGGAAAGGCAAAACCAAGCCATCTTGGCTTTGGCGGCAATTCTAATTGTTAACCTTCCGACCGTAAAGCAATCTCCACGACTCTAAGGGCTGTTGAACGCAGAAATCTAACGCAATTTGTTCGTTTGGATCGTTTTGAACCGATTGGATGAAGTCTTTGGCCGATCGTCCACTTGATTGGCCACAGCCCTAGCCAAGTCCCGAAACTTTCCAGACTGAGATTTCCGACCTGTTAGTTCCAGACTGGACTATCAAGGTTCCATTGCCTGCCAACGTTTGCGACGATTCCACAAATTTTCCAAGAACGGTCTTCGCCGCATCGCAATGTTCTCATCCGAGTCCAAAGTCTTAACCAACCAATAGAATCCGTTTGGTAACTGGGCCACCGACATCTTCTTCGGCTGAAAATTTACGTCAAAGCGCGTACAAAGATCCCGCCGGCCGGGTTTCAGAATCCGCCCTTCGCTTATCAATCGTTCGTATAAAGGCGTGCCAGGAAACGGTGTTGCCGCTTGGTTGCGGAATGGAGTGTTTGGGTCTCAGGCGAAAGAAGTTGCTAAAAATTGTTCAACTAGAATCCAGAAACAAAACAACCCTGCCACCCGTTTGTAAGGTTTGACTCTTGCAAACAAGGATGGCAGGGCCGGAACAGAGAAGAGGCCGAATATATTTTGCCAAGAACATTCCCGAGCCACCGGGCACGCGTTAGGCAATAGTCCTAATTGTATCGTTGTTTCCGGGGCACTTCAACAATCGTTTGGAAACTTTCAGAAATGCGGACTCTGGTCCACAGTGGGACCCTCGGTTTGCTGCCGACGGACTGGTAGCGTTCACTGCAACGCTTGCGCCGCTAAAGAAGTAACTTGCAACCAAAAAAGTCTTTAAGGCCTACAATTTGCCACTAAGGCGAGCGGCAGAAGAAAATTTACTGCTATACCGGCACTCAGCGCACGCTAAGGAAGTCAATATCCACTCGCTTGCGCTGCGTGCTGGTATTTTAAGCCTGCCGCTGGCGCTAACCAACCGTAGTACCTTTGGCCAACATCGAATTGCATCCTCGGAGGCAACCTGTATTACATGATTTCGACTCAACACTATTAACGTATGACCTCCCACACACCACGCAGATGCTACCGATGGGCACTTTGGACATTGTCAGTTACAGTTGGCCTGAGGCGTTGTATGTCTCCCAGTACACCACCGACGAACGAGGAACAAGGAAAATCTGTCACACAAGGAAAATCTGACAATCCGACACCGTTCTTACTTGGTCATCGTTTCCTTCTGAATGACAGGCTCAGACAACGTTTGCCAAACACAAATGAGCGGCAAGTTCTGGTTGACACCGCTTTGAAACCTCAACTCGTATGGCTAGATTTTTGAATTGAACATGAACGCAACACACGCTGAACGTCAACTGATTTTCGAGATCTCTCAAAACTGTCGCCGCTTCGCCGAACAAGGTGGAAAGGAAATATTAGGATTCCAAGGCGACATCCGAGTGCGATCTAAAGGTGCCGGAGACTTTGTAACCATTGTTGATGAATTGGTCCAAAACAAAATTGTTTCGTGGATCTCTGCCGCCTATCCGAACTCGCAAATTCTTGGGGAAGAACGTCAGGGAAATCAATCGGAATTGCCGTTCGTCTCTAAAGATTCGTTTGATATCAATCTATTTAGTTCGCAACTGGGGCAGATCCCAGACATCAAAGACACCCAACCCCGTTTGCTTTGGATCATCGACCCGATTGATGGAACGAACAACTTCATTCACGGCTTCCCCTACTTCGGCGTTTCGATCGCCGCTGCAATTGATGGAATCGTCGTCGCAGGAGCGGTTTTCGATGTGTGCCGCAACGATTGCTTCTGGGCAGCCGTAGGGCAGGGCGTTTACATGAACGACGAAGTCATCCATGTTGCCAATTGCAATTTTATGGATCAAGCCATGTTCGTTGGAAGTGTCCCGCGACATTTCGAACGTTATCCCAACGCCAACGAATTGTTTACCACCATCAGTAGCCGTTGCCAATCGGTCCGTCATTTAGGCTCGGCCGCCCTAAATTTATGCTACGTCGCATGCGGCCGTTTGGACGGCTATTGGGCGTTGAGCCTTCAAATATGGGACGTGGCAGCTGGGGCCTTAATCGTTCAACAAGCCGGCGGCTTTCAACGTGTGAAGGTTGATCCGATTTCGGGCGGTATGCAAATGATCAGTGTAGCAACGCAGCCACTGTTTACAGAATTAAGTCGCTTGGTTGATGAATCCCAAACGCCCAACAGTTGCCCCCGAGACTAGAACTATTCGTTGCAATTAGGTATCTGCCGCTCATCCACGTACCCTGCGACACACCTGAACAAAAAGACAGTCGGGGTGAGGGTTGACTGACAAGGTCGATCGCAGGGCAAGCGATGCATTTACTTGCCGCCTAGGTTTTCAACACGATTCGCACCTCGGTCGGGCCGTAATCTTGCGACATACCGGTCGAAGAGATTCGAACGCCTATCCTCTGTTTTTCGCACAAAACTTGTTCTCGATGACGACACAATCGCCCAAATTCACCAAGCCAACGTCACAGCATCTGATTTCTTGGGCCGAATTTGACGATTCCAACGGTTGGCCACCCGTTTGGCTGAATTCGAGTGGAAAAACGGTTGATGGTTTTGTTTGCGGGGGGCTTAACGACTAAAATGGTAGGAGACCCTAATCTTGGACCGCTACAACTTTTCGCGAATTGTTAGATTCCTTGCACCGCCAACTGCCGCTTCGACGACGCTTCAACGCTAGCGCCGGTCGCCAACTCTGTCGATTACTCAGCATGATCCTTTTGTTACCAAAGATCGATCGTCCACGTATCGCTGCGCAATGGATGATGCGACTGGCGTTATTTTTTCTAGGCAGCCTTTTTCTCTTACCGCTAACCTTTACCGGCGCTCAAATTGAACGTCCAACTGCACGGTTGCCCAATAATTCGCCGTCCAGTGCAGGATCTTCTAACCCAGTATCCTCCAACGCTGGGGTTGGTATTGGGACCTCGCCTCGGGCATCGGGATTCCCAAGCATATCGTCTTTCCAAGAACCTGGGATTCCTTATCGCGATACCACTCGGTCCAACGTCCAGTTTTCAAACCTTGACACTTACTATTTACCGGACAAGGACGGAAACCTTATTCCCATCTTCAAGTTTTCATTTGAAGAATTCGAAGAACTGCTACAACAACGAAAACGAAACGTACCCAGTAACGTTCCGTTAGTTTCTACCTTTCGTTTCGAAAAGGTCTCCTTTGATACTCAGGTCGACAACGGCACCAATGACGCATCCTTGCAATTACAGTTTGAACTAACGCTCAATGAAACGGGTTGGCAACAGATTCCCTTGGGACTCGCCAATTGGGTTGTCGCGGGACCTATCCAAGGCCCAACCGCCAATGCCTATTATCTTTATCGAATGGCCAACGGCAACTTAAGCTTGGCAATCCAGGGAAAAGCCGGGGAGCGTTTGGATTTTCGCATTCCCTTGTCTACTACGGTAGAAACTTTCGGCGAATTGAACCAGCTAAAATTCAGCTTTGCTTATCCAACAGAAACCTTGTTTGCACTTCGAATCGACGAACCCAACTTAACGGTTTCTGGAATCGGGCAAATTGGCCTGCAAACGACCGAACGTGTTGGTAAGACCACGATTAACCTTGATGAACTGTCTGACAAGACCACAATTTCTTGGCAAAAACTGACGGAAGGCGAAAGGCGTTTCCCGACAAAAGCAAGAATCGAGACCAACATCAAGATCGATGCAGTGTCCATTGGTCGTTGGCAAATCACTTCCGCGTTTGATGTTACTCCTTTGGGCCAACCCATCTCCGAGCTGTTAATCTCATGCCCGAAAGATACTCAAGATTTCGTTGTGCTGCAAAGTAACGTCCGAGCGGCACGAGTCGACTTTGAACGCGCAAAACAACTGGCTGCCAAAGTTGCGGACGAACAAACGGAGGATCAATTTTATCTGCTTAGCTTCAACAATAATCCCCTCGTTGAGAAAACACAATTACAAGTCTCTTTCTTCTTGGCTAACCCAATTGATGAAGAAACGCAGCAAGCCGGTTTAGACTTGGTGGGACCACAAATTTACGACAGTGTTTTTGTCGCAGGCACCATCGCTTTGACACGGGAACGTGAATTGTCCAATCAATGGAAACTGGGCCCTGGTGTGAATCTTGGGCGAACTTCCGCCGATGCCAAAGATACTATCCCCTTCGTCTTCGACCGCCAGAATTTCCAACTGCAACTGATCAATCGATTGCAGTCGGCGCTGGTTCGCGTGGTTCCGCAGTACACATTAATTGTGAATCAACGTGTGCTGATGCCAGTCCAACTGCGTTGCCAAGTCCAAGGCCAATACAGTGACATGATCACCTTGGATTTGGGCGATTGGAATTTTCTGTCGGGTTCAGCCGGAATCAAGGAATCTTCCAGGGTGTTGGAGATCGACCTTTCTTCAATTCAACCGTCTTCATCGAACGAAGTGGTTTTCGACTTCACTCTGGAGCGCGAAGCGGGCAACTTCCTGGATTTGAACATTCCCAATGTTCAGGGCAATCCGTCTTTAGTAAGTGAACCCGCAGAAGTAATCCTGGTCGTCGAAGACAAAAATAAAGAATTCAACTTCGATTCGATTGCAAGTTCCGTCGTACGAGCGACTGCTGGACAAGATGTTTTTCGACCCAAACAGGGTGCCAACGATATCCTGTTGCGAGGTTCGATTGATCAAAAACCCCGCCGAGTGGAACTTAGTCAATTAGTAGAAATCGTGGGCATCGATGATTCATCTACGACGCTTGATCCCGAATCGCTTTGGGTGCGACAGCGATTGAATTTGGCCATTAGTAATCAACCGCTGAACTATTTGTGGCTATTATTGGAGACCAAAAACGAAACTTCAACCGCACAAATATTTTTGGGTGACGAAGTACTGTCTGTGGTGCGAACTCCGATTACGATTGCGGATCGATCTTTTTTAGCCATTGAATTTCAACCCGGAACCAAAGGCCTGATCAATTCATTACAATTTTCCAGCACCGAACGGATTGACTTGACCGCCTCCAAGTCGGGAACTAGTGGTAAGCATCTGCAGGCCCAAATCCCAATTCTGCAGCCCATGGTGCTTCCCGTTTCGCAATTTGTAATGTTGGAAACCTCAGAACAAGTCGACGCATTCATCCAATCGCAGATAGCATCATTCGAGGTTCGCCGTCGTGAACTGGTGACGCCGATCGCGACCAAAGAGTCGTACCAGCTGAATCCACGGAGTTGGGTGACTGCCGAGCAAAACACCGGACAAGTGGAACAACGTTGGTTGTCGAATCACGTTTGGCCCACCCATACGCAACTAGACGTCGATCTAGAAACCCCCATCGCTGCGAATACTTTTGTTCAAGAGATTCACTTGCAAACCTGGTGGGATTCGGGACAGCGAATGGATCGCATGCTGGCATTAGTAGAATCGTACGAAGAGAAATTGGCCGTCGATATTGAAAATACGGCATTGGTCAAACGTGTCCTGGTCAACGGTCAGGCGATCGCACATCAAACGGACACGTTAAACCGGCAAATCATCTTCAATCTTCCTCCCGGCGCTTCCCCGAGTGATCAATCAGCCGATAATGCTCATGAATATTTGATCGAAATTTGGTATGCCAGAAATGTTTTCTCAACTTGGTGGTGGATAGCTGAACTGGATCTACCCCGCTTACCCAACCAAGACTGGTGCCGTCATTTTTCATGGCACATCCTGACCAATGACACATGGCGAACCGTTTGGAACAGTCCTGAACTATCGCCAGTAGCGCCGTTGAAACGCAACAACCTGGATGCTGTTGGGGCGACGGGCCCTGCGATTGAGCAACCGATCACGTCGGATGCCGCTGCGAATTTCACAGGCAATCTAGCTTCCACTTCCGCGGAGGCATCGAAGCCGCTTACCCCAAGGCAACTCTTTGTTCAGGCGGTTAATGCAGACTCTGGAACTGAAAGAGGAGCGTGGTATGCAGGGCAACGAATTCCAACCAAGTCTTACTTGGTGATGACAAATCGCTATTGGCTGCGACTTGCGACCATCTCAGTCTTTTTTCTGGCGATCTTGATCGCATGGTTGCTTCAGTGGTTTCGACGCAGCCTCTTTTGGATCCTGCTGTCATTTGCGGTTGGTATCATTGCGGTACTTTATCCGCAATTGGGTATTCAAGTAGCACCTTACGTCGGAATCACTCTTTCGATCGCAGTCGCCGTTTTGTTTCTCGAGCGTCTTCTTACAAAGAATCCGACACTTGAAAGATTGGACGATCCATTTTCTGGAACAACTCGAACCGTTTTTCGAGGCGAATCCCAAGCGACCCAGAATCCGGTCAACGAAGACAGCCTGGAAAATCGTTCTGATTCACGTTTCAAAACAGTGCCCTCAGGAAAATCTTTCTGATTCGAAGTTCCTCTTACCCAGCGAATTTAACGCCCGTGGCTGCCATTAATGATCACAAATTAGATTGGCTTGAGAAGAGTGCGTTGACGCAACGCCGCTTAAAGGCAATTTCATGCGATCAACAGAACCTTAAGAACCGGAGGCCTGAATCCATTCCGCCGGGTAATCCCGTTTTCATCAGTCCTGACACTTTAGCTGATGCACCCACCACTTCCCCAACGATTAATGCCCCATGCACCAAGGGACTAAACCCCGACTGCACCATCCGCAGTCGGCAGCGTTTCCAAACTTCCCATAGATTGATGGCGAATGTTAAATTTACGAGCCTCGGTATGCGACTTACGATTTCGATCTTCCTTGGGCTCTTGCTTCAGTCTCTTGGACCACACGCTGCACTGTCGACTTGCCTGAACTTCATTTCAAGACCTGCAACACAGGATTCGGCGTCGCAAGTATCCAACGCAGGATCCTCAGACGATGTGGAACTGGCCACCGATGCGGCAAAGCCACTGACTTTACGAAAGCTGTATGTCCCGGCTGATGCCTTAACGCAATTCATGAAAGATCGTCCAACCTTTCTTCCCTTGTCAACAAATCGATTCAATGCCATCATCGATTCATTGCAAAGAAAAGCACCGATTACGACGTCGATTGTTCCCATTAAACATTGGTTGACCCTATCCAACCAAGGCCGAGTCCAGGGCTTCTCTGTGTTTGAAGTTCGCGATGCTGAGAAGCAGCTTGATTCAAGAAAGACTGGCTGGGTTTCATTAGACCTTTGGCAACTGCCTGGAACTTTTTACAAGCTAAGCCCCAGTCTTCTTACTGACGGTGACTTTCTTTCCTTGGGACGATTGCAAGTATCTTCCGAGCGAATTTATCCGTCCGTCACACAGACTGGCCAGTTGGGTATCGACCGAGAGAAAATTGACCGATACATCCTGATTCAATTTGATCTGCAATTGCTAACGCCCACGCAGGCAAATTCCTACGAAGGAACCGCTCGCGATTCGATCAATCTGCCTGCGAACGTAGAAACGCTCTCTTTTGTTCGAGTGCCCGCAGAATTTTCGGTTGCCCAAAGCCAGCACCTAACTCAATTCTCAATTGCCGACTTACCCGGCCTGGAAGTACCGTCGCAGCCGCAATCTTGGCACCAATTGTGTTCGGACAACGGCACAATTCCTATCGCCTTGGCGTTCAGCAAAAAGGGTAGCGTGAGTCCATCTAGCGAGTCTTTAGCGGAAACTGAAAATAGCCAGCCAGGCACTTATGTCGAACGTCTAAATGTTTCAATTGCTGGAAATTTGATCAATTACAAATCGGAATTCGATTTGACATTTCCCACAAACCGACCTTCTCAACTTATTTGCACCGCGCCGTTTGCTCTCGATATATCGGCTTGTTTGGTGGATGGTAAATCCGTTCCATTTTCAATTATTCGATCACACTCTACACCCCAACAAGTTGCGATTAAGTCTCTAGAATTGAAGACAAAGTCCACGATTAGTATTGTAAGTAAGCAAACGATTTCTGATTCGAATCGAGTGAATTTGCATCGACCATCGATTCAGGGACACCACTGGATTGGCGGCAATGTGCAAGTTTCAATCGAGACGCCTTGGACGGTTTCTGACTATGAACTGGTCAACTGCCAAGTTGAATCGGCGCAAGCATTTGGCGTTAACCGCAATTTGAAAATTCAATTCGGTACTCCAACAAGTTCCGCAACTTTAATACTAAGTGGGCAAGACAAACCGGTAGTCGATTCGTCATACGCACGACTGAATTTTGAACGTGACGCGTTGCAAGTCCAACAATGGTTGTCTTTAGATTTAGAATATCAAGATTCCAACACGTTGGAGTTTCCAATCGGTGACGATTGGATCGTAGATCAAATTGGCCAAGCGAAAGATCTTCCAACCCTTCCCGCCCTTTCATCAGAAATCGGCAACACGGAAATCAGCCAATTGGCGTGGTACGTCACCAATAACGAAAACCAGCGAATGCTGGTGGTCACTATCCCCGAATTCGCGATCGGTCGCACGTTGCTTTTGCGGGCGCAGGCGCACCGGTCCATCCAAACGGGCAAGCTTGATTTTTCAAATGGTCTGATTTTCACTTGGCCCAAAACACAGACACCCAAATTGTTGCTGGCACTCAGGTCACAGTCGCCGATTGTGGTCAGTCCAGTCAACGATACACAACTGCTGAAAGTTACGGACGCCGAAGCGAAGATTCAATTTCCCATCTTCAACAAAAGCATTGATTCCGAAGCTCATTTGATTGCAAGACCAGGGCAATCACTATCAGTCGTTGTCGAGGATGAGGAACGGACCGGGTATTCGGCAGAAGCCTATATCGCAAACCAACTTCTTTCTAACGGCTTACTATCTCAAACGCATCGCCTGCTAGTCCAACCCGAAGGATCTACGGTAAACGCAGTCAATTTGCTTTCGCTTTCATCCGATCTGGGTTCCAGCCAGTGGGCGGTCTTTGATTCCGAAGGCCAATTGCTGCCGTTCGAAAAGGTGTTAAGCAGTGGTGACCCAATCGGGTCAAAACCAGGCGAAGGGAATTCAGCTGATTTCGCCTGGAAACGTTGGACACTTAAACTCAAACAACCCACTTCGTCCAGTTTTTCAATCCTAATTCGTCGAACACTTCCAATTCAGAAATCTGGCACTCTACCTTTTTTTCGCCTGCCCGACGCTTCCACATTTCGAGGCTGGATCGACAATCATTCCAGTTGCCTTGCCACATTTTGGGTTACCGACTTGGATTCCAAGACCTTTCTAGATACCAATGCTGGAAATGCCAAATTCATTCAACAAAGCCGATCGTGGGCGAAACTGATGCAGCAACTGGGCGACGATCGCTTTGCTGAATTTCAATTCGCACTATCCAACAACGGTCCGGGCAACCAATCGTCGGAGCGTTTGACGACCGGAACGTTCTGTGACTATCAGGCAAAGACTGAACGCCTAGTCTATAAGGTCGTCGAAGAAGCCGATGAAATTTCACAGCAATTTGTGACCGATGTCCAAGTCTTTCACCATTTCGGAATCAAGGAAGTAGGCACTCGTTGCCTGATTACTCTGTTTTCAAAATTGGATTCTGAATTCGAAATCCTGATGCCTCAACAATCCTCCGCTAAATCGCTGCGTGTTGATGGCTTAATTTTACCATTCCTGGTCGACAAACAGAAACTGAAGTTTCGTCTATCCAGAAACGGTCAGCAGACCATTGAACTCTTTTATGTTTCGAACATTCAACACTTGGGCGTTATCAGTCAATCTAACGATCTCGCGATTGCCTTCCATTCACCGCCCTTAAGGATTAGTACCTACCTGGACCTTCCCCTCGGCTTTCTACCCAAGTCCACCACACCCGGCACTCTTGATTGGACCCAGTTGAGTCAGTCACTACTGTCACCACTAATCTGCCGCCCATCTGCTGGACAACGTATTGGTAATTGGCGATTACAAAACGGATCGATTGGATCACTAGATATTGCTCAATCCAATCGCTGGAAGTGGGATGCCAACCATCCGGTCACCAAATTGTTAGTGGTCAACAGTCAAGCAATCAACGTTTGGCATTGGTTTTCCTTCTTAACTTCGTTCGCCTTGATCGTCTTGACTCAATTTTTACTCCTGGCTAGGCGACACCATGTTACGCAACACAACCACACCCCATCTGAAACAATCCATCGATTCACGCTCAATAGGTCTTTATCTATCATCCTTCTGGGACTCATGCTTGCAGTTGCATCGCTATTTTATTGGTCATTAACTGAAATCATTTCATCAATTGCCCTTGGAATCATTTTGGGCGGCATGGCTTGCAGATTCTTCCTAACGACGGATTCCATTACCAATGCGTATGAATCCAATGCATCCAACATTCTCAGTCGCTTAAAATATTGGAGTAAACCCGGACAAGGCAAGACTGGCTTGCTGGCGATGGCTTTGGCGAGTCAACTAGCGGTCGGGCAATCTAATTTAGTGGCTGCGTTCCAGGAGGAAACTCGTCCGACTCCGACGGTCAACGAACTGGATGCAGGCGTTCAACCTGTCGTCATCCCTGTTGACAAAGACCAAAAACCCAACAGTTCTGTGGTGTATTTGAACCAGCAAGTCTACGACATGCTGACGGCGGTTACTCAGCAAAAATCGTTGGAAAATGACCTGCAGTTGCTTCGTTCCCGATATCTCTTGGAATTTGATCCTCAATTGCAACGTTTACGTTCATTAGTTTGTAATGTCGAGTGCCGAATCAATGCTACGAAAGTTTATCAATTTCCTTTTTCCATCAACGCTGCGTCGCAACTGAGGCAGATCCGAGTCAATGGTGTTCCGACTATATTCCAGCGTCAAGACCAAATTGTGAACTTGCAGTTGGAAGCATCCGCAAACACCAAAATTTCCTTATCTTATGATTTGCAATCCCTGGGAACTTCGCTTCAATATACTTGCTTTCCGACTTTGGAAAATTCGTTGGCGATTGAAGGAATCCCAAGCTCTTGGTTTGCCAGCGTTAGGAATATGAACGACCCGAGTTACCAAATATCGCCTGAACCCAATGGTGATTTTCGAATCGATCGAGCCAAACAAGTTCAGGTGAATCTCTATCCAAAAGACCAACCGCCTGCTCTGCCAACATTAGAAACCTGGCTGGCCATTGATCCTGCATCGATTGAATGCGAAACACGATTGTTCCTGGGTGATTCGGGGACTAATGTAAATAGCATTCAGTTAGAGGTAGATCCCCGCTTAAGCCTGTCCAATCGCCAGACCGTTTCACCTTTGACCTGGAGTGTGACCCCAATCACAAGTGAAGGGTTCGCTAAACGATTCAATATTTCCATTGATGATTCTCATCCTGCGGGAAAAGCAATCATTCTGCAGTGGGATTTCAATAGCGCTAGTTTTGGCGAAATGGCACCACCCTTTATCCATATTATCGAGCCTAAATTTCGATACAAACGCTGGCTTGTTGCATCGGTCGACGAAAAAATCGTCTACCAATTAAGGACGCTGCCTGCTGCAAAATTTCGTAGAGGCAGTAGCGTCGATTTGCGTTCGTCTCAGCGAAAATTTCTTGACCAGGGGACGTCAACCAACCCATTATTGCTAAGTGACCCTCTGGTATCAAATGCTGGGACTTCTGAAAGTCGCAGAGTCCTTTCGCCAGATTATGTTTATGAATTGATCGGATTGGAAAATGCAGATTTTCAATACCAAGCAATCGCCGACATTACACCGCAACCGCTCCAGTCGTCCGTTGTTTTGGATCAGTCCGTCTTGGTGGACCCGGACAAAATCCAGTTGCAAATCAACGGGACCATCGATGTCGGTATCGGGCAAATTAGCCAAATTCGATTTTCCGTGCCGGCTGATTTTTCGCTGCAACAGTTGGTCGCCCTGCAGAAAGGTCAAAATAAAGTCGCCTGGACCCAAAAGGGACCGAATATTGCTGATGCGGAACTTATCTGTTTCCTGAAATCGCCATTAACAGGGAAAGTGGACTTTGAATTGTCGGGCACTTGTCAATCGCCGATCATCGAGTCCCGGGAATTGCCATCGGTTTACCCAAAGTACTTTACTGCGACAAACAATACGATTCGGGTTTACACTTCGCCAGACATGATTCTAAACGCAATCAATAGCGAACTTGCCAGCCAAGGAACGGATGTCACGAACTCTCAGGTCATTCCGGGATATTCCCTGGGAACGGTTTTACAGTTCGAACCTCGACCCGACCAACCAATGCCCACATTCAACTTAACAACGGCACCCAAACAGAATCGCTTTCTTGGAAGCGCTTTGTATCGACTGGAGGACTCTGATTCCAAGTCATTCTTGAATTTACGGTTAGATTTGTCTGATAGCCAAAAAACGTTTGATCGTTTTCAATTAGAAAAAACCGATTCGTTAGGCTTGCCAGAAGTTAAGGTCATTTCAACCCAGGACTCGGGTCCTGCCATCAACTTGACGGCAAATTTATTCAACGATGGTGTTGTTAATTTCGATTTGGATCAAGCTACCAATCGCTGCATCATTGACTTGCGATTCCCAATCCTGGGGAAAGCCCAGACGCTATCCATGCCAAAACTAAAATTGATCTCAGAATCTTTTGAAACCGTGCTGGCGGATTCCGCTTCGTTGCGGGAGCGATATTCCCTACCAGCAACATCTTTGATCCAAGACGATTTACAAGCATGGTCAAATATTGATTGGTTACCCGAGGGTACCGATTTGTGGCAGGCTACCGCACCGCCGACCGAACCGTTCACCTTGGTGTCGAAACTTCCCTCGGTTGATGCCTCCAAACCATCGATCCTGCTAAATCAAGTTCGGATTCGTTCGATCGATAACCGTAAGGAAGTCACTCACATTTTAGGTTTGCAGCAATTGTTGCTAGAGACCAATGGAAACCAAGTGGTTGACTTGATCTATTCGCAAAAAATTGCCGTGCAGCAAGTTTGGTGTGATGAAAGTTTGGCGTCGGTTGAGTCCGTCTCGGCAGGCGTCAATAAAATTGTAAAAATCGCGATTGACCCTGCAAATCGCTTCTGTTTGATTTCCCTGCGAATCGAAATCATTTCTCCGAAAGAAGAAACTGACCTACAACTACCCCACTTAGAAGGTGCAAACGCAACCGAATGTTTCCTTGGACTGCCGCCAGCGATGATCGGCCAGATAACTGGAAACCAAGATGCGGTTAAATCGCATCTTCAGGTTGCCAATGCGTATAAACTGCAAAAAAACGACGCCCTTAAGAAGTGGATCCTAGCCGGTAGCATGGGTGATACCAATCTAAGTGTTGATCCGCCTGATCAAGCGGGTTTGTTTCAAACGCTAGAAGAACTTCCGTTGCAACGCATCAACCATTTCAGCCGTTGGTTTCGCGACCGCCAAGCCGCAGAAGGCTTAACTGCCTCCGCTATGAAATCAGACGATGTCTATGAATTCTTGCAGCAAGCTCAAGACAACACTCTAAGTACGGTGATCAACCCATTAGGCCCATCCCATTGGGTCCGCAACCAAACCTCCAACCTTACAGAAATTCTCGCTGCGAACCATAGTCCGTCGGAAACGACCTCCAGGGGTTTCTTCGTATACTTCGTTTATCTCATTGTTACACTTGGCCTGGTTCTATCGTTAAAAGTATTGGCCACGAGTCGAACGTTGCTAGATGGTGCTTACTTGATTTGCGTGCCCATGCTATTAGTGTCCGGTTACTTTTGCGACGCCCCGATATCGATCTTGTTGCTTCTGCTGACCCTCATGATCGGAGCAATTTACAAACGATTTGGACAAATATTTTCCAATCGATTGCCACTTGCCTGACCCATGCGTGTTCATTTGCTGGGCCATTTTAGCGTGCTGACAAGGGAAGTCGTAAACACCCGGCGGCGGATGTCTTCATGATCACGGAGCCAGCAAAACTTCTGGCCCGGTACCCGTCAAGAAAATGGAAAACCCCGCATGGATTGGATCCATCGGGGTTGTTTTTACAACAGGGAACGTTGCACTTTGGCGAACTGTTTACTTAGGGGACCGGTCCTAGTTAGGTTTTGTGCCGGGCAGTTTTCCATCTTTGATCAAATCCGACCACTTGGCACCGGACTCATCTTTACCGTCTTCAATCACCTTCTTCATTGATTTGGTGATGGCAGGAAGAACGGTTTCTTCCATATACTTTTTCTTCTCGTCCTTATCGGAAAACGCTTTCAGTTTTTCCGAAAAATTTTCCGCCTCGACACTTTTATGGATGGCTATGCCGAATTCATTGCGAACATCCTTTTTCTGCTTCTTCACATGACACGCCTCGCATGCCACTTTCAACGAAGAATATTCTTTCTCGAACATCTTCTTGAATTCGGAATGGGCTTTGACTGACGTCGGCGCAAGCATCACGCAACCCAACACCAACAATGAAATGAACAATCGAACCATAACTCATCTACTCCGTACGTTATCTACTGCGATTCTCGAAGTGCACTTGGTGTCTAACTGACTGTGTGAACTACCACCACAGTAACAGCCACCCTAGAGGAAAATACACGACGGTGAAAAAAGACTTTGCCAAAGACTTTGGCAAAAACAATTCATTCACTCACACGTATTGATAGTCGCCTATCAGACATTACCTTGTGCAGGAAACTTCCGCTTCTATTTTAAGCATTATTAAATGGTTTTCAACTTTAACAGACCATTTAACCCATACTTACTGGCTAAAAACTACGTTCGCAGCGGGCTGAGTCTTCGCTTTGCAGCACTATCACTGGTCGAATTTGAACTAGATAGGTTCAACAACGTCGAAATTCTTGCATTTAGATCGGCAGTGCCTTGTGAGTCTGCATCACCGGTCGAACGAAACGACTTGTAGCAATGCCCACAGGATAGAACCTGACCGAACAGAGAGAGATCTACGTGCAAATGACGAGCACAGGAAGGACATTGATCCGAGTAGTAGCGATTGCTGGTAAACATTTTGTACCTCTGGTGTTGAAGAGCCAAGAGACAACGTTCTCTTGATCATAAGCATTAAGGAGCCATTAGCAACCCCAATGATTCAACAACGTCCTATTGGCCGACTTAAAAGCTAGACAGCCCAATTAACTAGAGAGGATTGCTAGCTCTTTGAAGCGATTTTAACGAGAACAGCGGGTAATTTGCCGCGGAAACTTTCTTATTTGAGGGTAGCGTTTAACTACCCAAACCTATGCTTTTAACGTTGACCTCTCATCCCTAGACCATTGAACATCGAAAACTATGCCGATGCCCCCAGGAATTTCAACTGTGACGCCTGCTCAAACGGCGACCCATTTAATCGCCAAGCTTGCGGAAATGGACCCAAAGCTGAACCCGCAAGAGCTATTGCGAGTTGGGCACTTGGTTTCCACGAATTGCGATGTTACTCAAGAGGTGTTGGCCGACAAAAAGTCAATCGAAAATTTGTGGCGTGAAATTTCCCTTAGGTTGCAAGCGGCATCCGACCAACATGCGGCGGTGACAATGGAATTGCAAGCCTTGGCAACGACCGACCCTCAACAATTCACACCTACTCAAGTCTGGACCTTGGTCAAGACTATTAAGGTGTTAAGCCAACTTCTGAACCTCTACACCAAAAGCTAAGTAAATTCAGTGTTCGTTGGGCGACACCTGACTAAAGCACCATGAGCCCACCCGCTAGTCTGAACTTTTGGTCCGTCATAAGTGCCACTAGCAGCACAGAATCGAACACTTCAGCCACCAAGCGCTTTGCCACGGGCGAATCGGACGAAACGTCTATAAAAAAACACAAGCCCCAATATCAGACGCTTGCGTTGAAATTCTTCACGACTACCAAAAATCCATCAGTCCAGCAATTTTGCTTCTGCATGAATTTGCTTCAGTTGCTGTGCGGTTATCTTGATGACTTTCCGATCGTAAGTCATCAAACCATTGATCTCGCCTTCAACGTCCGTCGTCTGCGTATAAACGCCCGCCGCAATCCCCCTGGTTTTTAGGTCGGCTAAACGCCGAATCGATTCGATATAGCGTGCCTGGTACTCTTTTTCATCTTTAGGCAAGCCACCGTACCCCCAATTTTCTCGATCTTCATCCCACAAATGCCCCTCGGCTGCCAATCCATGCCCTCCAAATTCGCCAACCACTTTCACGAAGGATGAGAAGCGTTTTTCACCCAAAGGAAAATCGGGATGAGGATACTGGTGATGATCCGCGATATCGCCAATGGGCCAAAAATTTCCACCACTGGCAACATTGACCAAACGACTTGGGTCTCTTTGCAGCGTCCATTTTCCCACGTCAATCGTCCGGTGTTGACCCCAAGCTTCGTTATAAGGCGTCCACACTACAATCGATGGATGATTCTCTAACGTACGGATCATCGCTTGAAATTCGTTCAGATACTGCTGATGATCATCTTCTGTCCAAATGGCATCAACAGGATTTGATTCCATCCTGGTCCAAAGAGGACTAGGGCCGCCGCTAACTTGATCTTGCCAGACCATCATCCCGATTCGATCGCAATATTCGTAGTAGCGCCGAGGTTCAACTTTGATATGCTTGCGAATCATGTTGAAACCCGCTTCCTTCAAGAAATCAATATCGAATTTCATTGCTTCATCCGATGGAGGCGTCAACAAACCATCAGGCCACCATCCTTGATCCAACGGGCCCCAATGAAAAATCGGCTCTCCATTAAGCCTGAATCGATAGTCACCATTTTCATCCTGGTATTTGCCTACCGTTCGAATGCCTGCATAGGATTCAACGGTATCCACCTTTTCACCGCTTGGATCAATCAAATCGACTCTCAGGTCATAAAGAAACGGTGCATCAGGTGTCCATAATTTGGCATTGTCGATTCGTAAGTCAATCCACTGCTGCCCTTGGGTTTCCGATTTAGCCACGACCCTACCATCATCGATAACCGTGACCAATACTCGACTTTGCTCTGCTTTGCTTCCCTCGATCACAGGCAGAACCGTTATCCGTCCATGCTTGGCGTCGGTTCCAACTTTGATTTCCTTCAAGTAGGTTTCTGACACCTGTTCCAGCCAAACCGACTGCCAGATTCCCGATACTTGCGTGTACCAAATTCCACTTGGATTCAGAACTTGCTTACCTCTTAATTGCGATCCTTCGGTTTCGTCCTCAACACGAACGATCAATGAATTCTTACCAACCTTGGCGGCATTGGAAATATCAAACGAAAACGGTGTGCTTCCCCCCCGATGACCGCCGACCTTCATTCCGTTCAAGAACACCTCACACTCATAGTCGACCGCCTCGAAATTAAGCAACCATCGACAGTTCGGCTTACTTTGGACGACGAATTCTCTTTGGTACCATAGTGCCTGGTCCGGATTCAGCAATCGCTGGACTCCCGACAACTTCGATTCAATACAAAATGGGACTAGAATTTTCCCCGCCCATTGTTCAGGAACTTCGGTTTGACTGTCCTTGGTAACCTGATACTTCCAATTGCCGTTAAGGCATTTCCATTGCGAACGAACGAAAGCGGGTCGAGGATATTGGGTCCAAGCATTTTCACTTGTCACCGCTTCCCCCCAAGCTGTTGTCAACGAAGATTCAAATGGTTTGGACGAACGCTGCACTGTCGGTAATTCAGGAACATTGTCTAGATCTACCAAATGCGCATCAATAAACTGACCTCCTGTAGTTTGATGACAGGTAATCGCCAGGACGTTTCTGCCAACTTTGGCTGCGGTCTTGACTGCGGCGGCCAATGCGACCGTTTGATAGTCCGTCACGAAACCGGGAAGCGTCGCGATCAACTTTCCGTTCAAATAGATTTTTGCATCCTCATCGTGATAAACCAGCAAGCCCAATGCTTGTGGAATTTGATTCAACATCACCGTTTTGCGGAGCCAAATATCTTCCGATCGCCATTGAGTTGCAACTCTTGAATTGGGAGTTCCTACTGTCCCAAATCCACCGACAGCTTCTTGCCAATTTTGATCATCAAAATCATCTTCCAGCCAACTCTTGCCCGGTTGCTGCACAGTGAATCGCCACCCTTGATCATCAATCGCAATATTCTGACTCCGCAACTTCGTTGTATCCAACAGAAATGACGCTATCAAAACCAACATGCCAACCAATATTCGAGTCATCGTATTTCCGCTTTGTAGTAGAATGCTGACTTGAACAAAGTCGATTGACCTTGTCCCTCACCTCTTGGCGTCACCTCTTGCCGTCACTTCGTAAAATGATCCCAAGCACACCCATCTCCCACCTTGCGGTCGTGCCAGTTGCTGTCAAGAACTGGAGTAACGAAGACTGACATTGGGCGCGCACAACCCCCGCCGGTCCCGCTGCCAGCATGGAACCCGATTCGTAATGCGCCTTGTCTTAGATCAACCCAGATCGCAGAAGCTATTTAGAAGTGGAGAAACTGTAGGATGTGGCAGTTCGATACTCCGCACCTGGCTTCAGAATGCATGAAGGAAAATTAGACTGGTTTGGACTGTCAGGATAGTGCTGCGTTTCCAAGCAAAAGCCGCCACGATTTACATACGGCTTGCCAGACTTACCCTTGAGTCGGCCATCTAGAAAGTTGCCACAATAGAACTGGATACCTGGTTCCTGAGTATGCACCTCCATCACTCGACCTGACGTAGGCTCATATACCCTTGCGGCTAAGACCATGCCGTCCCCTTCACCGATTCGATCAATAATAAAGTTGTGATCGTAACCAAGTCCAAATGCTAATTGTTCGTTCTCCACCTGGATGTCGCGGCCAATCGATTTCGCCGCGGTGAAGTCGAACGGTGTCCCCTTAACTACTGGCATCTCCCCTGTTGGAATCAAACTGGAATTGACCGGAGTGTAACGTTTCGCGCTCAACATCAATTCATGATCCAGAATCGTACCCTCACCCTCGCCTTTCAAATTGAAGTAGGAATGCTGAGTTAGATTGACCGGCGTCGCCTTGTCGGTCGTTGCCAAATATTCCACTTTCAATTCATTCTTGTTGGTCAATATGTATTTGACACTGATATCCAAATTGCCCGGGTAACCTTCTTCCTTATCCTTGGCCAGGTAAGTCAACTCTAAACCGGTCCAATCATCGCCTTGAATTAGGGCCGTCTTCCAAACCACTTTATCAAATCCAATCACCCCTCCGTGCAAATGATTCTCATTATTATTAACCGCCAATTTGTAATCTTGGCCATCGATCGAAAACTTGCCAAACGCAATGCGATTTCCGTATCGCCCAACAATCGCACCAAAATACGGTTTATCGACAGCGTTCATGTAATCTTCAACGTGATGGTAACCCAGTACCACATCCGCAAACTTACCGTCCCGGTCTGGTACCATGATTGAGGTAATAATCGCTCCATAATTGGTTACCTTCACAGTCATGCCCGACGAATTTCTTAGTGTGTAAAGCTGAATAGAATCAAAGTCTTCAACCTTCGTTTGGTCAGCATTAACGATTGCGCAATCAACGAATGCCATAAAAAGCATAGCTGACACCGCGGCAAAAACTTTGAACAGATCCATAACCTGCGATTCTTGAACGCATTCTCTTGTGGCAAACATTTCTTATTCCTTAAACTTCGTTCTAGAGTTTACTAATTACTTCCCAAGCCCCATCTAGTCAGCACACTTAGCTTCCAGTGCTGACCCAATGCTATTCCTTGCCAGGCACCTCTTGTCCCGCTGCAGTTGAATTCGTATCGGAAAAAGATCCTCCTGACGGATCGACGGATTGAATATCGGACTTTCCCAGAACCTCCGCCGGCAAACCAACCACCACCTCCGATTCGGTCTCTTTATCAATCTCCAGCACCGAGAAATCTGCAAAAGAAACATAAATGGTGGCCACCGCGGCAATCAAGAACGAACCCGCTGGCGTGGCAAATCGCCAGGGGGTCATGTCGACTGCACCCACATCTTTTTGAACAAATTCAATTGCTAACGGGCGAATCTCGCCAATGACCAACATCAAAATCACCAGCCAAGCGAACACCACACCTAAAAATTGAAACTCGTGCATCGAAGCAACCACCTTATCAAAAGGTGATACAAAATAGCCCGTCGCGATGACACTAAAACCTACCAACAACGCAATGTTCGCGGCCATCGCTGGCACTCGTTTGGTCAACATGCCGACCAATACCACGGCAAAAATCGGAATGAAATACATACCGTTCATCTTCTGTAAATAACTGAAGATTCCGCCAGCGTTTGCCAATATCGGTGCTAACGTCATGGCAATAATTGCGACAATCAACCCAAAGACGGCACCGATTCGCACTACTTGATGATCCGAAGCGTTGGGGTTAATCAATCGCTTGTAAAATCCCAAACTAAACAGTGTGCAGGTGCTATTAAGTGCTGAATTGAAACTCGACAACACCGCACCCACCATCACTGCCGCAAAGAAACCCGTCAACCAATTTGGCAGCACTAGTTTAACAAGTTGGCCGTACGCCTGGTCGGGTTGAACATTTTGCCCAGCGAAGATACTAAAAGCAATCATTCCGGGAATCACCAAATAGAGAGGCCCAAACAACTTCAGAAGACCGGTCAACAACACACCTTTCTGCCCTTCGGCCAAACTACTGGCTCCGAATGTCCGTTGAATGATCTGCTGATTGGTTGTCCAGTAAAAGAGATTCAACAAAAAGATGCCGGAAAAAATCGTTCCAAAGGGTACCGAACTTTCCGGACCGCCGACAGAATTGAACCGCAGTTTTTGGTCCGCGTACATCTGTGAAAATCCTGCCATCGCTCCGTCACCGCCACCAAGATAACTTAGTGCAAAATACGTGATCAGCAAACCACCGATCAACAAACCAATCCCATTCAATGTGTCGGAAACCGCAACCGTTTTCAGCCCTCCAAATAGGGCATAGATTGAACCGATTATCCCCACAACCCAAACCACGACCCATAAGGCAACGGTGTCAGGCGTTAAGTCTACTGAATCAGGAATGACTGGAGCCAACATTCCAGGAACGTCCAAGATTCCAATCATCCCCACAGCGCCCGAATACAAAATCACGGGCAGTAAGACGCCAACGTAAGCCACCAAGAAGATCAAATTGGTAATCACTTGTGTCGTGTGATCGAACCGAATCTCTAAATATTCGGGAACCGTCGAAACACCACTCTTCAAGAACCGGGGCAAAAAGAACCACGCCATAAACACCAAGGCGATCACGCAAACCACCTCCCACACCATGACGCACAATCCATCCTTGAATGCGTTGCCATTTAGTCCCACCAACTGCTCGGTGGATAAATTAGTCAACAACAGTGACCCCGCAATCAATGGAAACGTCAACGAACGACCAGCAAGGAAATAACCGCTAGAAGTGTCATGGTCGTCGTTCCGAGTGATTCGCCAAGTCAAGACGCCAACCAGCCCCGTGAAAACCAGGAAAGATAAAATTGTCAGAACATCCATGGACGCGATTTCTCTTCAAAAATACTGGGAACGATTCAATGATACGGAATAAAATTATAATCGATAATGACCAATTACGCTGAACTTAACGCAGGACTACATGACTCGAAAATCAAGCGATTGTCCAAAAGGCAGTTGACTTGGAATGCCGATTTTAGGCTTCAAAATACTTAAGTGAACCCGTTACTTCACCAACCGCCCAAGTAACACCTCTCTGGAAATGCTGGACTGTCTAGCTTGAAGATGAAGCCAAACTAACAACAGCCCACGAACACCTGGAAAATGATCCATTTGCAAACCAATGCGACGGCGATTCATGCAACAAGCTAACCGCGAATAACACTGGCCCCCGCTGCCGGACAACTTGTAAAGGCATCCGCTTTTCGGCCGAATTTCTGAGCATACTGTCGCTCCACAATTTCCATGACCGCTTCCACTTTCTCTGCTTGAACCAAACTGACAGTACACCCACCGAACCCGCCCCCAGTCATTCGGGATCCCCAAACCCCGTGTTCCATTCCCAGTCCGCGAACAATGTCAACTAATCCATCCAGTTCGGGGCAACTGACTTCAAAATCATTGCGAAGTGAATCATGGCTTTCATACATCAATCGCCCAGCAGTCATCCAATCACTTTCCGACAATGCTTTTGCGGTCAGCAAGGTGCGCTGCGTTTCGGTGATCACATGGCGGGCTCGACGATACTGCACATCGGTCAACAATTGATGCTTCGCGGCCAAGTCAGGCATGCAAAGTTGGCGATAACTTGACAGGCTTAGCCTCTGCAGTGCGGCATCACACTGTCGCCTTCTATCAGCATATTCACCACCGCTTAATTCGTGCTTAACATTCGAATTTACAATCATGATCACGGGATTGTCCTTGGCCGGCGACTTTCCAAGCTGGATCATTTGTAGCGTCTTCGCTTGACAATCTATCAACATCAGTCGATCACGCTCACCAAAAACACTGCTAAATTGATCCATGAGGCCGCATGGAACCTGAGCAAAATCGTGCTCAGCCTGCTGACACAACAGAGACTTTTGCATCTTACTGATCTTCAAGTCAGTCAATACCTCCAGCAACGTTGCCGTCGCAACTTCAATCGCTGCACTGCTAGAAAGTCCACCACCGAGGGGAATTGAAGACGAAATTACTGCCTTGAATCCAGGAACGACAACCTGCTTCTGTTGAACCCCAGAAATAACGCCCCGAACATAGTTGCTCCAAGCATCCTTGCCTTGATCGGGCGGTATCGGATGTTTCAGATCGATCGAAACGCCGCGATTTAATTGCAGGCTGTAAATTTCGGCTCGGCCTGAGTCCACTTCATGGTGGGTCCCGATGGTCGAATCCGCTATCGGCTGCGAACGGTCTTCAACTGGATCAATCCTCGCGTTCCTTCGACTAGCGGCAATGACTACATAACGCTCGATCGCCATCGGCAATACAAATCCATCGTTGTAATCCACATGTTCGCCAATCAAATTCACACGGCCAGGCGCGGCTACCACAACGTCAGCAAAATGACCGTGCCGCTGCACAAAAGCCTGTTCAGCTAAATGAACTTGCAACTGCAATTCAAGAGAAGCGGATTGGACGGACAACACGCGTGTGGTACCTGGGGATCGATAAAGGGATTTGTATGCACTTCAAGAGACGGTTAAGGACGCCCGTTACTCTTAATTTGACATCTTCGAACAATTCAGCGGATGAATCAATGAGTTACGACGTAAACAAATTGAGATACTTTGTCAGCAGAAAATATCCAGGCAAATGAATAGAAACCTGGAATTCGCAACCGCACGAGAAATGTTCAGCTTTTCGCGTCGGTGGGAACGGCCCCTTGAAAATGAACTCCGTTTCGCCTAGCTAGGCTGGCTGTTGCGCCGAAATTGACCTGGAGTGATCCCAACTTCTCGTTTGAATACCACATGCATGTACTCGGGGTGGTCAAACCCACATCTGCCAGCGATCTGCTCCATGGAAAGATCCGTTTCAGATAACAACCCTTTAGCCCGCTTGATTTGCACGCTTCTAATTTCCTGCTGCGGCGACCGATTAAAGTAGCGACGCAACTGGCGTTCAAGCGTACTTCTAGACACCGGCACATTCGCCAAAATGTCTTTCACCGAAATACCATGGCATGCGTTTTCCCGGATATAGGTGATTGCCGCAGCAACGTCCCTGTCGGAAATTGCGACAACGTCCGTTGACTGCCGAACAGTGATTCCAATGGGCGTTAACTGAGTGACGCTTTCAAAAGTCGTTTCGCCTGCCATCATCTGATCCAACAATTCAGCAGCACGAAATCCAACGGTGGTCGCATTGGTGGCAACACTTGACAAAGGCGGTTCGCACAATTCACAAATCATTTGATCATCATCCACTCCAACCACGGCGACTTCTTCGGGGACCGTTACGTTGGCGCGCGAACATGCTTCAAGTACCTGCTGACCACGAACATCGTTGCACGACATCACGCCCACAGGTTTGGGAAGCGAAGCAATCCAAAGGGCCAATTGTTGCTGTTCAATTTCCCAAGGATTGGCAGACTTATTCAGCCAGGGAGAACGAAAAACGGACAAAGCGGCACCGTTGTCATTCGCATGCTTACTAAAGGCAGCTTCTCGTCTGGTAGACCAGGCCTCATGCTGGTAGCCACAAAATGCAAGGTTCCTAAATCCTCGCTCGAATAAATGCTCTGCCGCTAAGACGCCAACGGCATAATCGTCCGTTCGAACCGTTGGAAAATCAAACCCCTTACCACGGTCCGTTAACTCGACCAAGGGAATATTCTTGCGGCGGACAAGATTGGCTAACTTTCGATTCGTCACTCGCGAAATAATACCATGCCCTTGCCAATTCTCGATCCATGCAGGCAATCGACTTAAAAGATCGCGTTGTTCCAAGAAGACGGCCCACTGTGCAGATCGGCGGTAACGAACAATGCCTGAAAGGATACTTCGTCCATAACCGGTTGAAGTTTCGACAATCAGCGCGACCTTGCGTCTCATTTTCCCTCAGTGACTGGGACAATCCCGTTCCTAATGACAGAACACTGCACATCAATGCCCGCTCGATCAGACTTCCGATAAAAGCAGCAAAAACGTTTTCGCAAAAAAAAGCGAAGACCGTTTCCAGCCTTCGCAAATATGGTTTCCAATAATGGACTCTGCATCTCTTCAAACGCTAGGCAATCACAGCGATTTGCCCAAAGGCTGAACTGCTACCCGTTAGCGTCATTGAAGTCCGTTCTGATCCCAGGCTGGCAATGAATGTGGTTAGATCGACCATGACATCGCCACCCGCCATCCCTTCCAATACCAAGGTTTCGATCCGTGAAGATCCTTGTTGATAGTCGATTAAAACCGAACCAAGGGCTTGGCCGCTTCCGTCGATCAAGAATTCAATCAACAGATCACGATCATTCAATCGCGAGAACGAAATGTCTTCGCTAAAGTCGTCGATGCCCGTGTACCGGGTTTCGACAACCAGACGATCGCGGCCGGCCATTCCCTGTTCATCAATTCGATCGTGACCGTCACCCAGACCCCAAATGTAGGTGTCGTCGTTGGCTCCACCCATCAACAAGTCATTACCACCCAAGCCGCGAATGGTGTCGTTGCCAGCACGACCTTCGATGTTGTTGTTCCATTCGTTACCGCCCAAATTATCGTTGCCTCGACCGGCGATGACATTTTCAATTTGGGTTCCAAAAGTGATGTTGAAGTTCTCACTATTCAGCGGCGCGCCAGTCAAATCGTCACGGAAAAATCCCGTTCCAAATACTTGGCTAGAACTGCCTTCGCGCAAGTCAACTTGCATGAAGCGATTGTAAGACGACAAGTCCAAAGTATCGTTGCCGGCTGTGTCCCAAATGGAAATGAATTGAGGTGCAGCTGGGTCGGCTCGATAAGAGTAAACGGTGTCATCCGCGTTGTAAGCAGTATTGCTACCGTACAATCTCTGCAGCGAGAGGACGTCATAAACTCCGTAATCGCGAGCCCATTGGCGGTCAAAGTTGTAAGTCATGACCGAATGCCAAGCATTGTCTGTCACCCGAGGCAACGTTGCTGGGGCTTCGTGCGGATGCTTTAGGCCCATTGTATGACCGATTTCGTGCAAGATCGCATTGTATCCGAAACCACCCGGTGCAAAACCACTTGTATTCCAATAGTTCACCCATACGTCACCACCCAACACATTGGTCACTGGATCACCTGGTAGGTAAGCAAACGCTGCATAATCGGTGTCTTCAATGAACATGCCACCAAACCGAAGTTCGCCGCCCATGTTTCCGTAGATGGAAGTTGAATCAGCAGCCACTTCGACGAATTCGACGTTTAAGAAACTGGCCAATTCGCCCACCATTTCACGAACAGATGCCCGTTCCACAGTGCCAAAGCTAACAAAATTGTCTCCGTTTACCTCGGCACCTTGGTACCCAGGTTCATAAACATTAAAGAAGCTGTACGTTAGTACCAACGGTTCACCTGGAATAAATTGCTTCCAGCTTAACTCATTAGGCGTGCCGTAGTTGATGATCAGACTGCTATAATGTTCGGCCTCGGTGCGGAAGACCATTCGCTCCCAATCACTGACGAAGTATCCGTTGTCGGCTTGAATTAACAAGTTGTCCAAAGAAGGCGTTTCATAAACACCCGAACGGAAAACCAAAGTTCGGAATTCCTGGGTCGTTACACTGTATTGAACACCTTCCTGCAATCGCAAACCGCCCAGCGCGAAGAAACCCGTTGAATTCGGTTCGGCATCATGAATGATGTTGTATTTGGTAATCAAAGGCCCATTATCGGTTTGACTAACCAATGGACGGACTTGAACGCCAGACAAGTCATCCAAAAGCATGTTGCTCGTGTCAATCGTCGGCGCTGTCACCGACTCGATTCTCACCGTGCCCAAATTACTGTTGAATTTCCCATCGTTGACGCGGACATACAAAATTTCGGTCCATTTGGAATCGGCTCCCACGAACGAAAGATCACTCAATTGATCCGCGTTCACCGTCAACCAAGTCTTCGCTGCAACGACTTGCCCGTTGTACAACAAATGACCACCAAGGGAATGCGTATCGCGGAACGAGTAGGTCTTTATTGTGTTGCCGTCTTCATCAAACGCTGAGAAAAGGCTTGTGATCGCGGTTTCATAGCCCGAACGAACCACGACTTCCGTCGGAGCAACGCCCGGACGATTAGAATTGCGATACGTTTTGATCGAAGAATTGTAAGGATCAGTCCAGAACACGCCGTCAAAAGCGCGAACTTGGATTCCTTCTTCATACTGCCCAGGGGCGGCTACATAATGCACACTGTCCGAAGCAGTGAAGTAAAACCATTCGGTTTGAATTTGCCTCACACCATTCTTGACGAAGTATCCACTGCCCGCCGATGATGAATCGTCCCGGTTGTCCTTCATTCTGAAACGAACGACTGGGTCGTTGTTCGCATCCGAATAAGTGACAAACGAAAAGACATCCATGGTTTCGTTCTCAAGAACGGTTGGACGACTGACCGTTAGGCTTGGGCCCGAATCGTTGTTCGTTCCCGAATAGATACCAATGTTGCCAACGTTACTCCAATTCGTCCCGTCGTAGACTTGGACGCGAACGTTCTCGGTGTAGAAGTTATTGGCTGCGTGGAAGAAAACTCTATTGATATCGGCTAGATCAACTTCAAACCAATCCGAACTTAGCACTTGGCTTCCGTCGACAAAGAAACTGCCGCCCAGATTCAAGGCACCGTTGACGTCCATAAATCGAAATCTGGAAAATACATCTCCATCGGCATCAGACGCCGTGAAAAGACTGGTGGCCAGCACCTGATCTCCAAAATTTAACTTTTTGTCACCAGACGAAACCACTGGTTTTGCACACATCCCAAGAGCCTTCCTGTTCCAAGATTGCTAAGCCAGACCGCGAACGCGGCCTACCTCTCTGTTTACCGAAAACAGCCTTGACCTGACTAATCATGCCGGACCAACTGCTTAACGATTGCTGTATTCTCTTCTCGAATTTCCAAAATCAAAAGCGATTCAAGACATTCAACCGTCCCACTGGCAACCATGTCGAAGTCACAATCGATCGTTCGAAATCGTTCACCACTTTAATATCACCACTGAATTGGACTTTGCCTCATCTCTTCCAGTGGTCTACTGACGACCTGCCACCCTTTGCCAAAATTCCATCCGATTCTAACAATCCCAACCTGCCGGCACCTCTGATCCAAGATCAAACAGGCCTGCTAGTTCAATTGCAGATCGCAATGCAACTTTCCCGCCTCGCACACTCAAAGCCAGTCATCATACGCCCAGTGAATGCACACCAGACGAATGCGATGGTTAACTTTAACCATGTTAGCGATAATTAAGGTCGCGGAATCCCTTCCGATTGTAATCACTAGTTTGAGTCAATCCAATATTGCGTTTGCCAGTGTTTCCAAGAAAAAGCGACTATTCCAATCGATACAACCGGCTTCCCAACAGCCTAGACTCCCCGCCGCAAAATGGGATCCAACGTCAGAATCCGTGGGCGACCACCAAGTTTTTCTCCAGGGTGGACAAGACAGATTGCCCGAATCAGAAGTCGTGCAATCCAGCCAATAGAGCTTCGATAACAAAATCCCACAAGCGACGCAATCCACCAGCAGCAAAGCACTTAAGGGCTCACCAATGCCTTCAGAAAGAGGCAAAAGCGACTGCCTACCAAGCCGCCTCCAAGGCTGGAACGGTGGGAAAATTCACACTCGGCCAAACCCGTTTCAGCCACCGGCGACCACTCCAAGCGCCATTCTCATCCGCTGACTTCGTCACACCCGCCTGCCCAAAAAACGGTCTGCAACAACATTAAGCTGGCGTTTAAAAATCTATGAAAACAATTCATATCCGTCGCACCCATTCGACGGACACGCAAATAAAACAGGTTTCAGAAATGGAATAATGACCTCGAAGTCAGATCCTTCAACTTATGGGCGAACTCCATTTCCACCCAAATTCGATGCAAGATAAACTCTCTAAGACCACCCCAACACCAAGCGGCGAACGGTCGACCATCAACCGGCTATCCCAGAATCGCGAGACCTATGCCCATAGAACGGGCGCAAGTTTGTTCAGGCCGATTGACCTGATTGGAATGCTGGTTGCTCTGTGCAAAAATCAATGGCATTCAATCGGAATCGCATCGATTGCAAATCGGACTCTTGTTCGGAAGGAACCGCCACTCACCTGAACGCCGGCGCAAAAAAGACTTTCGTACTTGATACCAATGTTGTTCTTGATGATGCCAAGAACATTGAACAATTCGACGAACACGACATTGTAATTCCGATCACCGTCATCCAAGAACTGGATCGATTTAAACGCGGCAATGAGGATCTAAACTTCCAGGCAAGACAGTTCTTGCGCAGGCTTGATGAATTGACGGGCGCAATCTTGAATTCCAAAGGCGTCTGGCTGGGCGAAAACCAAGGAAGCATCCGAGTCGTGCTGGGTGGTGAACTGGAAGAACCTTTGAAGTTGGCCTTGATTCAAAATTCACCCGACCATCGCATTCGTTACACCGCTGTTCGACTTAAAAAATGGCTTCCCGATCAACAAGTCGTTTTAGTTTCCAAGGATACCAATCTAAGGCTGAAAGCAAAATCAGTGGGCGTGATCGCCGAAGACTGTGAAGCGGATAAGCTTCAAAGCTTTGACGAATTGCACTCGGGTAAGCGATCGGTTCTTGAACTTAGCACCCAAGACATCGATCATTTCTTCACAGCCAACGGCGTCGTCACGGCGGAATCGCTCTCGGGGATCGAATCGCCTGTCGCGAACAAAAGGTTCGTCATCCGCAGTGGCACCAAGTCGGTTTTAGCTTAATATTCGGCAGTCCAACACGCCTTCATTCCAGTCGCCCAACAAATCGCCTATGGAATCTAGCCCAGGAATTCCGAGCAAGCGTTCGCGATTCATGCCTCTATGAATGACGATGTGCGTCTGGTGACTTTGACCGGGAAAGCCGGCACGGGAAAAACGCTGTTAGCGCTGGCAACCGCTTTGAAACAACGATCCAAGTTTAAACAAATTCTGTTGGTGCGCCCGATCGTTCCTCTGTGCAATCCAGACTTAGGATTCTTGCCAGGTGATATCACGGACAAGTGGGATCCCTACATGCAGCCGTTGTTCGATAACTTGAATGTGATTCGGCATCAGTTTAAGGAATCCGATCCGCAAGCGATCAAGATTCGAGAATTGTTGAATGACGAAAAATTGTTGATTACGCCGCTATCTCATATTTGCGGCCGAAGCCTGCAACGCATGTTCTTTATCATTGACGAAGCCCGGAACTTGACGCCGCTTGAAGTCAAAACCATTTTCACTCGTGCCGCCCAAGGGACCAAGATCGTCTTCAGGGGCGACTTGCACAAAATCGACCAGCCTTACCTGGACGCATTGTCCAATGGATTAAGCCACTTGGTGAACCGAATGAAAGGTCAAGCGTTATAAGCCCAGATTAATCTGGGAAAGGGTGAACTATCGCAACTGGCGGACTTAGCGACGGACTTGCTGTGATGTGATTGGATACGACCCAATCGACCGCCCCAGCAGCTGCGGTAGAACACTGTCCCGAACACAAACGCTAGCATCGCGAATATCAATCGGCGGCCTGGATCCAGTCGGGGAACCGTAGCCGAGAGATCGTTGGGGCCGACTTTTCGATTCCTCTTTACCCGATCGCTGGTCCGTGGGAACATGTGCCAAATCCCTTTGGGGAAGGCAGACGATGGCCGAGTGTTCCAAGCTGACGATTGGCGACTTTGGCAATCAATTTCGCTAGGTAATCCTTTGCTCTGCAATCCTTAGCAACCAACGGTGCTAAACCGTTGCAAATCGTCGTACTCAAACTACCCTCCCAAACTTGAGCAAACCCCTAAACGCAAGCGGCCCATTTGCTTTGCGTGAAACATTCGACCAACGCCGCGTTCCATTGCAAGGAAGCAATCGCATGAAGATGGAATCAATGAAACATTTGACCTTCGCTGGCGTATGTTCGCAACGATTAACTTGGCTGAACCACTATTTGGTTTACTTGGTGGTACGTTTCGCTTTCTGCATCATTCAAGCGATACCGATCCGTTGGTGCGAACGATTTGCCAATACCATGGCGGTTCTATTGAACGATTGGATTCCCTTTCGTCGTAAGGTAATTCATGACAATTTGATACACGTATTCCCAGATCATTCGGATCAGCAGATTCTAGACATTTCGCGTCAAATGTGGAGTCACCTGATTTTAATGGCTTGCGAAGTCGCTCACGCACCTAGGTCGATTCACGAAACCAATTGGCGGGCGTACTTTTCAATCGAAAACCGGAAAGCGATTGTGGGTGCGATGCTCGATAGGCGACCGGTCGTGCTCGTTGCCGGCCACTTTGGCAATTTTGAACTGGGCGGTTTCATTTCCGGCTTGCTTGGCGTTCCGACCTATACGGTGGCGCGTGAATTAGACAATCCTTTTCTTCATCGATTCATGAATGAATTCCGCCAGCGGAGCGGCCAGTTCATTTTGCCTAAAGACGGCAGTGGCGACCTTGTTGAAGTGGCCTTGCAGCAAGGTCACACCATGACGTTGCTGGGCGACCAGTACGCCGGCGACAAGGGCGTTTGGGTGAATTTTCTGGGACGCCAAGCTTCTTGCCATAAGGCATTAGCGCTTTTCACGTTGACCAGTGGGGCCCCCATGGTTGTGGTGGCGACTCGGCGTACCTCGGGGCCCATGAAATTCGCAATCGACTTCGGCGGAACGGCTGACCCGCTTTGTTTGGCCTCCGATCAACAATCTGTCAAAGGCCTGACCGAATGGTACAACAGTCGGATGGCTGAGCAAATTATGGCATCGCCAGGGCAATATTGGTGGGTGCACCGAAGATGGAAACCAAAACAAAAGAAGGCCAAACCCATCCCGAAACAAATAGAAGCGTCGAAAACCGCACCTGCACTGCCATACTCCAATGGTACTCCGCAATCTTCAATCGCCGGCGCAGCCTAGTTACGCGACCCTCCGCCGCGGCGTTCCCAAAATTCGTGCTTCCCTTAGCGACAACCACCGCGAATTTCTATATGATCAAAGTGGGTAAACGATAACCAAGCGGGCGGTGGCTGGAAACCTGAATTTAGCCACAATTCAGGCCATGGTTTTTTCGACTACGCTCGAAAAAAAATTTAGCGTGAACGAAGTATTGGCAGCGTATTGCAAAGGGTTCACCCGTTGGTTTTGGCCGTCTGGCATTTTGTTTCTGTTGATTTACAGAATCGTGCCGTGATTTACAGAATCGTACTGCAGCGGTGGTCGCAAGGGCTACTGCTGGGATTACAACTGATTGGCCCGGAGGCCGATCTATTTAGATTCAATCGTTGAAGTGGTCACTTGCGAGCTTCAGCCGAACGACAAACCATTTTCCATCTATGCATTTTCGACCATTTCAGAACTCTGACTCAGCGGCTTTGTGCGAAATATGGCGTGCGCACGCCACTATGCGCGGCAAGTTCCAGGGGATCAGGCCGGCGATATGGGAACAAATGGTCTTCAGCAAGCCCTACTTTGATCCTCAGGGATTGATCTTGGCTTTTGACCAACAGCAGCCACTGGGTTTCGTTCACGCCAGTTTTGGACGCAGTGAAAACGAGCAAGGTTTGGACCGAACCAAGGGAATCATTTCTCAATTAATGGTTCTCGAATCCGAACAGTCCGAAGGGATTGCTGCCGGCCTATTGCAACAGGCCGAAATCTACTTCCAAAAACATCACGTCAAATCAATTGTGGTCGGGGGGCACTTTCCGTCGGCGCCTTTCTATCTTGGACTTTACGGTGGCTCGCGTGCGGTGGGTATTTTGACCGAAGACCAACGATCAAAAGACTGGTTTGTCGCCGCAAATTATGTGGAAGAGGATCAAATCTTGGTTCGGCATTGGCATTTGAATGACTTTCGCCCACTGATCGATCGCCAGCAAATGATGATCGGCCGATCCTTTATCATCGAAGCACAACTAGATCCCGTTCCAACAAAGTGGTGTGACGCTTGCAATTTTGGTATGTCGTCGCGCACGGGTTTCACATTGAAAGACCGCAAAACATCGCAACCCGTGGGTACCCTTGTCTATTGGGATATGGAACCATTGGTCAAAAACTGGGGTGTAAACGGCATGGGGCTTGTCGAATTATGGGTGCAACCCGAGCTTCGGCAAAAGGGCGTGGCGAAATACATGGTAGGCGAGAGCCTGCGTCAATTGAAACAGCATGGCGTCGCTTTGGTTGAAATTCAACACCTGGAAAAGGATCCCGCGATGACCTCACTTTGCAACCGCCTGGGATTTCAGACGATCGACGCCGTATCTACCTTCGTGAAATTGATTTGACTTGGGCGGACGAGGATTTTGGGCTTTGCCCAGAAAGTTCCGCCACTTCGGTAAAGCCCGGGCCACCAATGGCCGTCAAAACACGAATCAGAGGAAACCGACGCTCGGGCAGCAAATCGCTGGGATCACCTTTCGGGGTTTGGATTCACGTTGATCCGCCAAATTGACAATCAAAACATGGGCAGGTGATTTCGCACTGAAAATCTGTGGTTTCCGACTATCTTACCCTTCCGGCTTGTTGGATCTTGCAACTTCGCAATAATAAGCAGCTAATGTCTGGTAGTGGACGGTAGCATTGGCGAAACTTCTTTGCCTTTGAACTTACCTGCATGATTCTTGCGTTGAGGAACCTATGAACGAAAAGCAATCATCTAATTCCAACATGATTGAGGTACAATCATTGAACATGTATTACGGTGGTTTTGCCGCCGTGAAAGATGTATCTTTTCAAGTGCCAGCCAATCAGGTTTGTGCTTTCCTGGGCCCCAACGGTGCGGGCAAATCGACAACGATGAAGATCATCACCGGCTATTTGGCACCCACTTCGGGGACGGTCAAAATTGCGGGAATGGAAATCGATGACGACCGAGTGGCGGCGGCTCAAAAGATTGGCTACTTGCCCGAAAACGGTCCGCTGTACGATGAAATGACACCGGCCAGCAGTTTAAAATATTTTGGCAAAGTGCGGGGCCTAAGCGGCGCAAAGCTTAAAGACCGCTTGGACTTTGTGACCCAAATGTGCGACTTGAAGAGCGTTTGGCATAAATCAATCAGCCAACTTTCGCGCGGCTTCCGACAGCGGGTCGGTATGGCTCAGGCGTTGCTGCATGACCCCGACATTTTGATCTTGGATGAACCTACCAGCGGTTTAGACCCTAACCAGTTGGTCGGTGTGCGAAAGCTAATTACCGACTTAGGTAAGTCCAAAACGGTTCTTCTCTCAACGCATATTCTACAAGAAGTTGAAGCCATTTGTTCCCGGGTGATCTTGATCAATGAAGGAAAGATCGTCTTCGATGGACCCCGTGACGAAATGGGATCCAGCGATCGCTTGGAAAACAGTTTTCAGCACTTAACTGGATTCGCGGTCAAAGGTTAGTTGCTGGGCTAACGGTCAGTCTGGGGGGAAATGGCGAACGGAAACTTGCGTCGGTTGATCGCAGGTTGTTGACCGCTGGCTAGGGTGCCCGCCCAGCCTAGTTTCCAGAGAGACGACCGTTTCCCATAAACATTGCAATCGGTCCAGCGGCAACCTTTTTTTAAGTGCTTTTGATCGTCGCAAGTTTTAATCCATTAACATTGCAATCCAATTGGGATCGTTGACGTTTTAAATGGATCAGAGGTAACTGGCGAATATGGTCCATTGGCGGTTACCGGAAAAAACGGATTGGGACTGAAGTTTAACTTGGCGATGAAGTTGATATTTTTTGATTCAGACGTTCGGCAGCAGTGAGTGTCGGGGTGGCAGTATTGTCGTATCCCATCCAATGCGATTATCGTTTGGGTTACGGGAATTTTGATGGTTCAAGTGTTTCGAGAATAGGCTCAGGAGAGTAATAAACGATGGTTCGCTTGCATGTAATTTCTGGAATTTTCTGGAGAAACGTAAAGAGTTACTTTTCGGGAGTGCTTGGCTACCTGATCATTGTCGCGTTTGTCACCATCTGCGCAATTTTGGCGTTTAGCCAAACGTTCTTTGCCAACAATTATGCGTCATTGGACGAACTAAGTAAGGTTTATGGGTGGTTGTTACTGTTCCTGATCCCCGCAATCACCATGGGTGCTTGGTCGGAGGAACACAGGTCAGGCACCGACGTTTTACTGTTCACCTTACCCGCCAACACTTGGGAAATTTTGCTCGGCAAGTACTTCGCGGTTTGCGCGGTGTACACGATTGCTTTGCTTTTCTCCGTGACACAATTGTTTGCCTTGTACTTGCTTGGCGATCCCGATTGGAGTGTCGTGCTGAGCACCTACTACGGTTTTTGGATTGCAGGGTTAGCTTTATTAAGCGTCGGTTTGTTCGCTTCTTCGTTGACTCATGATTCTGCCGTAGCATTCGTACTGGGCATGTTGCTTTGCGCTATCCCGGTGTTAGGAAACTACTTCATTCAAGGCCAGCAGTGGTTAGATTCACTGACCATCCAATCGCATCTGGACCAGTTTTCCAGCGGCGTAATCTCGCTTAGCAGTATCTTCTATTTTGGCAGCATCAAGCTGCTGTTCCTTTATCTGAACCATGTTGTTATTTCCAAGCGACTCTGGGTGCGTTACGGCGACCAATTCATGACCACCAACTACGTGGCGCGGTCCATTTCGCTGTGTGCGTTCCTTGCCGCAGGTTACTTTCTGTTGGATCGGATTAGCGGCAACTTTCCAACATATTTGGATCTGACCGCTGAAAATCTTTATACACTCGATAAAACAACCACCCAGGCTATTGCGGTTGCTGCCAAAAACAATACCAAGGTGACTATCGAAGCCTATGTCAGCGAAGAGGTTCCGGCAGATTACGTTCCGGTTAAAAAGCAAATGCTGACTTTGTTGTCGCAGTACGATCGTTTGGGCGGTGGAAACATCGTGCTAAAAAATGTCAGCGTACGTCCAACCAGCGAAGAGGCGACTCAGGCACAGGCAGTTGGCATCGAACCGGTTGTTTCCCAAACGATCGTTGGTGGCAAGAATGTGGAACAGGAGGTTTTCCTTGGGGCGGTCATCAAGACGGCTAATGGCGAATCCGTTTTGCCGATGTTCAATGGCAAAGATTCGATCGAATATGAAATCACCCGTGCGATCGCTGCCCTCTCGGAAAAAGAGACAAAGTTGACGCTGGGCGTTTTGGAAACGGACCTGCATTTTGCCGGCCTGGACATTCAAGGTCAAGTTTATGATCTAAGTTTTGGCAAGGCCAAAAAGCAATTAGAGAAGTTCTACAAACTGCGACGGGTCAATTATCTGTTGCTCAAAGACTATACCGACTGGTTGCAATCAAGCCTGACCGATGCCCAGAAAGCTAACTTGGGAATCCTTCCTGTTGAAATTTCCGCTGAACGGAAGAAACTGCTGGAAAAAACCAAACTGCCTGACGTTCTCATGGTGGCAGGCGTTTCCAGCCTAGACCAACCTACGATGGACCAGTTGGTAAACTATATTAAATTTGGAAAAGCGGTCCTGTTGATGGATGACCCGGTGCCGTTTATGTGGCCCACATACATCTCGGCAGGCCAACTGGGATTAACCCGAGGCCCAGGGCAACCGCGTATCAGCCCGCAAGCACCGTTCTCCGCTTTGAATGCCTATCCGGGGCCCAAGTCTTCACTAAATTCGCTTGAACAAGCGTTAGGAATTGACTGGAACCCAACGCGAATCGTAAGGAATTCGACTTCGGAACCTGATTCGTTTGTCTTCCCAATGTTGCAGATGCCTATGTCGGATTCGACCGCATGGCCCGAAGGATATGGTGGTCGGCAAAACGCATTGGTCTTCTTCCGAAATTCGCACGACTCGGCAGCATTCAACCCAGAAAATCCGGCATCTGCCGGATTGCGTGAAGTGTTGATGATGTACTGCGGGACTTTTGGAAAGTCGGTTAATAGTCCTTTTGATTTCCAACCGCTGGTTTCCACTCATGTTGAATCTGCCGAGTTAGATTACGACCAGTATTCACAGAATGCCCAAACATTGATTCCTTCTTGGGACCCTGACTTGAATCGACAAGTGGTTCGCAAGCAGGATCAAACCAACCAATATACAGGAATGCCTGAACGCGTTCTTAAAAGTTCTGCAGGTCCGGTATCCCAAGAAGCCGCCAGTCATGTTGTGGCCGCAATAATTTCGGGGGACGATTCCCAGCCTAGGAATGTAATTGTGATCGCCGACACCGACTTCGTAACGGATTTGGCCTTTGAATGTGATGAATCACTGAAAACCGGTTTGGACAATTTGCAGTTGCTACAGAATTCGATCGAGACCTTGGCAAGCGAAGACGCATTTATCCAACTACGAAGCCGTCGGCCCCAGTTGCGACCGCTCGTCAAGATCGACAACGTCAAACGGGCGGCCAGACGCGAACGTTTGACAGAACAAGCGATGTTGGAAGACGATCTGCAGATTCGGTTGGCCGACGCCCAGGCAAAATTGAACGAAAAGACCAAGCAACTTCAGGAGAATAAAGATCTGTCGTTTATGCAGCGTTTGCAACTGACGGCAACCGCCGCCTCCGAGGAGCAAAAACGGTTTAATCGCGAACAGGATAAACTGGATAAAGAATTTACGAAGCAGATTAACAAACTGGAAGTCGCTGAGAAGGTCACTATCGAATCCCAAGAGAATTGGACTCGGTTGTTCGCGGTCTTGCTTCCTCCATTGCCTGCTTTGGCGATCGGTATCGGTGTTGTATTGGTAAGGCTGTCACGCCAAGCGAAAGCCAGGCGGTAAATTGGATCGACTGCAAAGTGTTCACGTGGGTGGGCAGCAGCCGTTTCTTATTTTCTAACGTACGTTTTTTCATTCTTACTTGGATCCTCCGTTCTGTAGAACGAATCGATAGGTGTTTTCCGATGAAAAATAATCCGCAAAGCGAATTTTCAAAGACAATTTTTGCGCTGATCCTTTCGGGCGCAATGGTGGGTGTCACCTGTGGTGTTTACTACGCGACAGGTCCTTCAACGCCAAATCAGTATGCGAAGGTAGGGCAGCAATTTTTCGAGAAATTCGAAGGCAGTGACCAGATTGCTGAAATGGATCTTATCGCTTTAGATGTCGATGGAAAGTTGCAGTCATTTAGCCTGAAAAAAGCGGCAAATCTATGGACCATCCCAAGCCACTATAACTATCCCGCCGAAGCAGGGCAGCGTTTAAGTCAGACCGCAACAGAACTGATCGGTTTGAATCGAACGCGATTGGCCAGTGCTGAAAGAGAAGCACAACCACGGCTTGGCGTCTTGGATCCAACCACCGATCAAGGGAAGGAATCGCCCGAAGATGCAGGGAAGCTGATTCGATTCACCGATTCCAATGATGAACTTGTCTTCGCTTTGATCATCGGCAAACCATTGGAAGCCACCGATCAACAGCCGGACGTTTTATCGGGAATTAGTAAACCTGACGAAAAACTGTACCACGTGCGGATTCCCTCCGAAACCGAAACGTATGTTGCGAAACTTGACTTAGACATTTCCACGAAGTTTTCCGATTGGATCAACAAGGACCTGTTAGAACTGACCAGTGCCAGCTTGCGAAAATTGAACGTTGACAACTACCGCTTAGAATCGCGGCAAGTGCTGACGCCGTCGGGAATTGCTATCCAAAAATCGTTAGTGCCCGGTGAAGAATTGGAACTGGCGAAGTCTTCGGATAGGGGCCAATGGGAAATTGCCAATCTGGATGCCGAAAAAGAAGAAGTCGATACCGACAAAATCAACCAATTGGTTGGCACCATCGAAAAGATTGAACTCGCGGGTGTTCGACCGCGATTCCAGTATGACGGCAAGTCGGTATTGGATGCGAATTTTGACATCCAAGTCCCTGAATCGCTGGCAAATAACCCGGAAGCACAGCAAGCTGTGTTTAGTGACCTACAAGACGATCTTTCCAGCCGTGGTTTCGCATTGGCACAGAACCCCGAAAATCAAAAGATAATGCTGGTTTCTGATTATGGTGAAATGTCAGCAACCACGGCCGAAGGCTTGACTTACACTTTGTACTACGGAGCCCAGATTTCCGGCAGTGAACAAGCCATCGAAATCGGTTCACCCGACCAGGACGCCTCCACCAAAGATAAGGCAAGCGATACTGGGGAAAAAGATTATGTTGGCACTCAAGCCGATCCAAGCGAAGCGACCGGCGGCGAAGGAAATGATGCGGATCAAAAGAAATTGGATCCAACGCTGGAGAACAAGAGTCGCTTTTTGTTAGTAAAAGTTGAATTCAATTCGGAATTAGTCGAGGGCAAACCGGTTGAACCTATGGCTCCCGAAAGAATGCAACTGCCGGTTGGGTTTGGTGAGCCTGAAAACTCAGGCGGTATGCCAACCCCCGAATTTGACATTCCGCCGGGACCCAGTTTACCGGGACCCAGCTTACCGGGACCCAGCTTACCGGAGTCCAGCTTACCGGAGTCCAGCTTACCGGAGTCCAGCTTACCGGAGTCCAGCTTACCGGAGTCCAGCTTACCGGGAACCGATTCGCCGGCATCCACGCCAGCGATTGCTGAACCGGCGACCCGGTCTACACCGATCCAATCGGGTCTGGAAAATGACAAAAGCAACGAATTGCCTGGTGGGCAGGCTGAACCATCTTCGGAGGGTTCAGGCGGACTTTTTACAATTCAAGACCAACCGATTGAAGGAATTTCCGCCGCCTCTGGCATCCAAGATCAACTAGCTCCATCGCAAGAGATTTCCCGGCAAGAGATTGAAAAAGCAATGGAAGCTGAATACCAAAGGCAGTTGAAAGAATTTGAAAACCAAAAGGTCCAATACGAAACGGATCTGAAGTCATTCCAAGATGACGCTACGAAATTCCAACAGAAAGCGGATCGACTGAACGAACGTTTTGCAGATTGGTATTATGTGGTTCCAGCGAGTGATCTGGAAGAACTTCGGGTGATTCGTAAAGACGTGGTCAAACCACTGATCAAACAAAATCAGGAAGGCGTCTTGGAAAATCCACTTGGTTTTCCAGGTTTTCCCGAAAGTCAAATTCCTGGTCAATAGGCTTCCTAGTAACCATCGACAATTCGATTCACGTTTTGAATATCGTTCTGACGCGATCGCAAATACGCTGAATAAGTGGAGTAATTCCCTTGTTCAGCGTTTTTTATTGGACTCAATGGTAGTTCATTGCATGTAGTTCATTGCATGTAATACATTGCATGTCTGTCACTACTGTGGGCTGGCATCAAACGCCGGACTTCACGGACCCCAGCGGCGTGGTTTCGCACTGCGCCTACCTGAATTCTGTCTCCGGCAAGTCCCCCAATCAAAAGCTCCAGGGATTTTGCTACACTGTTGTTTAGAAGACTTGACGTGCTGGACAAGACTTGGGCTAGGCAACCGGTAGCGGCACGACGGGCAAGGGTAACGCTGAACTTTCTTTACCGCTGGGCATGTTTCACCGCCGGGTATTTATATTTGAAGCGAATCGTTTTATGAAAACATTACTGCTACATCTTTCCAACAGTTCACCACGTTTGACATCTTGGTCGCTCAAGTGGGTGGGGGTTTGCATTGGCATTGTCTCTGTTTGTGCATTCGGCGATTTTGCGTTAGCAACCGCTGTCCAGCAACCTCAACAGCCGAACATTGTGGTGATTCTTGCCGACGATCTGGGATACGGCGATGTGGGTTGCTACAACTCAGAATCCAAAGTATCCACTCCCAACTTGGATCGCTTAGCCAGCCAAGGCATACGTTTGACCGACGCTCATTCGCCTTCAACCGTTTGCACACCCACTCGCTACAGTTTGCTAACGGGACAGATGGCGTTCCGCATCAATTATCGCGGTGTTTTTGCTGGCGCGGGCGGTCCTTGTTTGATCAAACCAGATCAATTGACGCTTCCGCAGATGCTTCGCAATCAGGGTTACGCGACGGCTTTAATTGGCAAGTGGCATGTTGGACTTAGTTTCATGGACGTCGATGGCCAGCGAATCACTCAGGGCGGTGTCCCGGGGGTTAGGACAATTGATTACACGCGATCGATCCCAGATTCACCCATTCATCGTGGCTTTGACCACTTCTTTGGAACTGCGTGCTGCCCAGCGACGGACTTCCTTTACGCCTACATTGACGGTGATCGAATTCCAGTGCCGCCGACTCAACTGCTAGACAAGTCCAACCTGCCCAAACACCCGTACGCCAACGACAATCGAATAGGAATGATTGCGCCCGACTTCGATCTGGAAGAGGTGGACCTAATGTTTCTTCGCAAGAGTCAGCAGTACCTAGAATCTCACGTCAAACAAACACCGGATAAACCGTTCTTCTTATTGCATTCGATGCACTGTGTCCATTTACCCTCGTTCGCAGCCAAACAGTTCCATGGAACCACCCAAGCCGGACCCCATGGTGACTTCATCCACCAAATGGACTTTGTGGTTGGGGAATTGATAACAACACTCGAACGACTGGGCGTTGCTGATAACACTCTGGTTATTTTCACAAGCGATAACGGCCCCGAAACGACCAGCATTATTCACATGCGAAAGGACCATCAGCACGACGGCGCCCGTCCCTGGCGCGGGATCAAACGAGACCAGTGGGAAGGCGGGCATCGTGTTCCATTTATCGCTTCGTGGAAAGGCCACATTGCCGCAGGAAGTACCAGCGATCAGACGATCTGCCTTACCGACATCATGGCAACCTGCGCGAAAATCACGAACGCAGGACTTCCGGACAATTCTGCACAAGACAGTTTCAACATCCTGCCAATTCTCTTGAACGAAGAAGCGAAGGATCCAATCCGTCCCTACACTTTGCACCAGACCATCAGTTTGGCACTGGCGATTCGAAAGGGGCCTTGGAAGTACCTTGACCACCGCGGTTCTGGAGGCAATCGCTACGACCAAGGACAAATGTCGCCTTTTTCATTACCTGAAACTGCACCAGATGCGCCAGGGCAATTGTACAACTTGGATGACGACCCAGGTGAAGAAATCAATCTTTACAATGAACACCCGGAAATCGTGAAGGAACTTAAGTCACTTTTAGAAGCCACCAAAGTCAGTGGACGCAGTGCTCCCGCGGAAAGAAGCTAAGTTCCATTCAAAGCAAAAGGCACCGCTGGATCGCTATTCGACATCCTGGCCTAACCAAACGACACATTACTTAACCAAATCCAGGTCCATAGGCAAGGTTTATACGATTGATTAGCTCAGCTTTTCTGCCATGCCACTGGTCACAGTGTTCTTATCAAACCGGTCAGTCGACTGACTTCAATCTCGATCGTTGGACGGAACGACGGTCCATCAATTTGCATGGTTAGATCTGATGAACCCACCACTACGCCTTGGAAATTGAATTCAACCTCACCGACGTTCTTACCTTTGGAATCGACCACTTTCCCGGTCGCGCCAGCCGTGGTGTTTAACAAATCGCTTAGTTTCAAGTTGACTGATGAAATTGACTTTGCCGATCCGCCAATGATCGCTTGCAACTGAGTCGATTCCACTGGCGAATGGTCATCTCGGAATAGACGAATGGAAACGAAATCACTTGAAAAAATCACTGTGGCGTTGCAATTGTGACGCAGTGCCAATTCGCGTACTTGTTCCACGGTGTTCCTAGCGCTCCAGGCAACCGCCTGCCGATTTCCGTTACCACTAAAGGCCACTTGTGCAACCGCACCTGCGATCACAGCAAGAATCGTAAGCGTGACCATCACCTCAAGCAATGAAAGGCCGGATCGTAAAGGGCGAATACTACCAAACATCATTGCCACCCTTTCTCATTTATCTGTAACACTTGCCACTTGTGGCCATCGCCAGAAAACGTGTCTGGCACCAAGATCGGCTTCGACATATCTTGCCAATGCAAGTTCACAGGCGGGACATCCTTGACAATACAATTTTGCTCATTACCCACACCACATTTCTTAATGTAGTCGTCCAAGTCCTTGGGTGCGATTTTCTTTGTATGGTTATCATCCTCACTGTAAGCCAACAATGCCAAATAGTCGCAATAGATCCGACCATTGACTCGAGTCTTCGCGTCATTCTCCGCGGGTTCGTTGATAAATTCGTCATCAACGATAATCATTCCATTAATTTCAATCGTTTCTCCGCATTCAATTGTCACTCGATCCGCCATAATTACGGGCATCTCAAACGACGTTCCATTGGGTAGCAGCGTCGAAATTTTATTGACAGAAATGTCGCGGTTCTCCATCCGCAACTGTCCGCCTGAAACCATTGCAAGACTGCCCGAAAGGTTAAGCCCTTCTCCCAATTCAATTCCATCGGTACCAATAAAGATCCCCAAAGGATTTGTCGATGTGGGACCAAAAGATGTGTTTTTCAGATTGCCACCAATGGAACTGGCAGTGTAGGTCGGGCCGCCTCGGTAAAGTCGGTAAGACGACACTGCCGGCGAGTATTTTTTTCCAGACTTCATGTTGGCAACGACAAAAACGTCGATTATCAAAATGGTCATCGCATCGATATGAGATGAAGACACAATAGAACCTGCAACGTCGCCTCGGCCATTGTAGGGCACTTGATTCGTGCGATTTTCCGATTTGATCTGGGCAAGAAAGCTTTTGCGATAGCCACTTGCGACATTCCTCCAAAGACTGAGTCCATTTGCACTTGCGGATGTTCCATCGATCCGGCTCCAAAAACCAACGTTGGATTGCCGAACAAGCAACGCCAGTCCACTCTCGACAGAAGTTACTGTTCTTACCGGAGGGTTTTGAGCGAAAGAATCCTTGAGCGGGTTCAAGATGACATTGCTTAACATCACCGTGGCTTGGATCGAATACTTCAACTCTTGACTGGTCTTCGAATCAATCGTGTCGAACCCCTGTACTTCAACGTTCACCCTGTAAGGCAGTTGCCAAAAATCGGGTGACGAACTGTCTATAGAAGTATCGTAAGAATAGGCAACCCGAAAACCGTATCCTTCACCAAGAGAAAATAGGTAGTCTGATGCTGGGCCGTTCCAAGTCGGCTCACTCATTTGCTTAATCGCATGCGTCATGCCAGTTATCGCCGACGAATACGCCTGATCTCGATTACTGACGTTTTGGCTGATCACGCCCGTGGTTTCCACAGCCCGCAAAAGCACGAAAGATAGGCCAGCGACAATCGTTATCGTGACCAAAACCAGCACGGCTACATAACCCCGACTCGATCGAACGAGCGACGAATGGTTATTTGGTTTATTCACAAGTCACCTTCGCTTATTTTTGAATCGTTGCTAGTTGCGAAAAATTCCAAAAAGATGGAATCGCATTGCCTTTGTCGTCACTGACGAAAAAGAACGCCGTGGTATTTTGCTGCTTAATACCATATGAATCGCCGCTTCTACCCTGAGGCCATGGCAGGTCTTCCCACGCCGTAAATCCGTCAGCGTGGCTTTGAAGTTCTACCGCAGATGGACTGCTGATCTGTTGCAGCGAAAATAGTCCGATCGTCGTCCCTCGCTCAACAGTCGTTGCCAATTGATCGGTTATTAATTCCGATGGCCCGCCACCCTTTACGATTCCACTGGCCACCGCATTCCAATCGGAATCCAAATTCAAAGCAGGTAGCTTAGTGCCACCGCTTCCGGAAAACTCGCGCAGTTCGTTGGGCTTCGAAGGTGAAAAGCTAACGAACACCATTTCTTTCTGCATTGGCTCGTCCCCTTTTCCAGAAACTCGAATCGCAAGGCACACTGCACGCTCGTCAATTGGCACCACTCGGTAGCCGGGGAAGAAAGAGGTCTTCACTGAACCTTTGACTCGATTGGTCAAATAGCGATCGACTGCCAAACTCACTTGGTTCGATTGACTAACCCGTTCTACCGTCTTAGTCACATCCATCGCATGTTGACTTAGAACCGAAAGCCCCGCCGATACCATTGCTGCCAACATAACGCCGACCAACAATTCGACAAGTGTCAGACCTTGACGACCCGCAGGTTTGCTTGGAAAATTTTGAGCCATCTTAAATCGCCACACAAATGGATTGAGTATGCAAGTTGCTGCCGTTTTCACTGACTGAATCTCCATTCAGTTGACGAAAAATGGCTACGGTGATTTTTAGAAATTTCGTCCCACTTCCTGGCTGGAGATCGTTCCCAACTTCAACCACGGTCACTTTACAGAACAATGAATCAATCCTGGGCAAGGCGCTGCCAGCAGCCAGAGCAGATACCGGGGTGCCGTCAGACAAGCACAACTTGGACGCGTAATTGTGGAACGAACGAATTGACTTCAAGCGCAAGCGTGACTGGTAGCCGTCTGGCGTCTGGCCTGCCACGTTGGGAGACGTTGTTATGATGGGTCGGATTAGGATTTCGGCAAACAACGTGTCGCTAAACGACTTGGCGATTTGATGGTCGCGTTGCCTAAAGGTTTGATCCATCGAAGGAATCGTGACCGAGAACACCATCGCGCTCGCGGCGGCCATTAACATCACCGCCAACATGGCTTCAATGATAGTGAAACCCGTACGGTCAGACTTCCCAGTGATTGGAATACGTTTTGAACTTCTCATAGTGGAGCCGACTTACAAATTTGGGCCACGAAATTCCTGGTTTGAAACCATTGCGAGAACATGTGAATGAAAGAAAATGCGGTGGGGCCCCTTGAGCTTGTCATCTTCCCCACCGCAAACACCACGCCACTCCCCAGTGCTGTGATGCAATCAAACATTAGGTCACGAATGCGACATTGAAGCAGTGACTGGACATTTGAGAAAGATTCCCCGTTGCTAGTCTGCCAATTTGGGGAACATAGTCGCTACAATGAATACAACGGGACCCGGTTCGGATGGTGGTTACGAATGTAGATTCATCGAACCTAGGTCTTACGTCCGGTTTCCAGAACTAAACATTTGGATAATGATTAAGTAGAAGTGCACCGTTGAAGAGTCGTTGCCAGCAGGTTCTGTCCTAAGGTTCAGCCAAAAAATGCTTGGGTTTCCAGCAACGATGCCGCGAATTGGCCGAAAATCAGTCTTGGATTAGCATAGCTTTGGCCGACGATGTTGTGTGGGTCGAAGATATCGCATGGGCCCAGGATAAATTGGGTTATCCACGAATAGAATTTTGAACTCAAACCCGTCGAATAGCTGCCTGTTCGACACAAAAACATAATGTTACGGAGCAAGTAAACGATGGCTGTCATGAGCGCCGATGTTGTAGTGATAGGATCAGGGCCGGGCGGCGAGGGCGCTGCGATGCAACTGTCAAAGGGTGGCAAGAAGGTCATTGTTTGTGAACGCTATCACCGTATCGGCGGAGGTTGCACCCATTGGGGAACCATCCCCAGCAAGGCTCTTCGCTTCTCGATCTATCAAATGACCGAAGCATTGAAGAATCCAATGATGGTTAGGGCCGGCGTCAAAGCTAATCCGTCGATGGCCGATCTGCGACAAAGTGCTCAAACGGTTATCTCGCAACAAGAAAGTATGCGACGAAGTTTCTATTCGCGAAACAACGTTCAAATTCTAACCGGGCAGGCCAAATTCATTGAACCCAATGTGGTCCAAGTTGGAACCAACACCACCGTTCGGGCCGATCAATTTATTCTAGCGGTTGGCTCGCGTCCCTACCGCCCAGCCGATGTCGACTTCCAGCATCCTAGAATTTTTGACAGCGACACGATTCTTGATCTTGCCGTCAAGCCTCATTCGATGACCGTCTACGGCGCCGGTGTGATCGGTTGCGAATACGCGTCCATGTTTCGAAACTTGGATGTGAAAATAAATCTAGTGAACACTCGTTCTAGATTACTCGAATTCCTGGACGACGAAATCACTGACGCCTTAAGTTACCATCTTCGTGACCGTGGTGTCTTGATCCGGCACAACGAAATGATCGATCGCGTCGAACCCAAGGATGACGGAGTAGTTGTCTATTTAAAGAGTGGTAAAGCATTGAAAACCGACATCTTGCTGTGGGCCGCAGGACGGGTCGGCAATGTTGATGACCTAGGTCTTGATGTCTTAGGTCTGGAGGCCAATAAGCGTGGATATTTGGAGACCAATGATTGCTTTCAAACAGCGGCCGAACATGTCTACGCGGTCGGCGACGTCGTTGGCTTCCCCAGTCTTGCCAGTGCTGCGTACACTCAAGGCCGCGCCGCATCGAACCACATTCTGGGACAACCGGACATGCTACACAACTTGGGCGAAATTCCAGCAGGTATCTATACCAGCCCGGAAATTAGTAGCATCGGAAAAACCGAAAAACAACTGACCGAAGGTTGTGTCCCGTATGAGGTCGGACATTCGCATTTCAAGAGTCTTGCGCGAGCACAGATTTCAGGCCGAGCCGTTGGCATGCTAAAGATTCTATTTCATCGCGAGACCCTAGAGGTGCTGGGCGTTCACTGTTTTGGTCCTCATGCGGCCGAGATCATTCACATTGGCCAAGCGATTATGGCTCAGCCTGGCGAACACAACACCTTAAAGTACTTCCTGAATACTACCTTTAATTACCCAACCATGGCTGAAGCATACCGTGTCGCCGCCCTAAACGGACACAACCGGCTGTTTCAAGGCTAGTTGATGCTGTGGCCTGTGGCCTGTGGCTTTCCAACGAAACCGGCCGTCACTGAAGATGTTTCGTGGAAAAGCAACTCACGTCAAAGGCCGGTTCAACCAGCAAGACAAACTCAACGCAAAGTCGAATACGCCCAGCTGGACGCTAGGTCTTTCACGTTCAAACCGAAGTCATTGGCAAAGGCTGCAGCGTTGACCTTGGCGGCGAACTTGCTAGTTGGATTTGCCAAATGAGATTGCGCCAGGATCTTTATACTTCAGTCGAAACTGACTGGGAAATCTTGCGGCGACTCCCCGCACCTTCTTCCCACAGGCAAATACTACAGGCAGCATTCGATTGACCCTGCACAAAAAAGCCAAACGCAAGTGATGTGTCCGGATCCAGTTTACTAATCGAGAGCGGAGCGAAAGTCTTAAAAACGTTCGGCAATTTGTGGAGCATCCGAAATTTTTGACAACTTTCACGACCAATAAAATTGACGTGTACATTGCACTAGTCACTCGACCACAATATCGCAATATTTGCGTCGCCAAAAAGTGAAATTCAAAGGTACAAACAGCACAATTGCTGGCAATTAATGGCCACCCTAAGAGTACGAACTAAACAGATCAGATTCGACAAATTTGCCCAACACCCAACGCACTCTAATAGAATCACGACGAATATTTTTGATTCAATTCAACCAGCATCGCCGTAATGCTGGCCCTGGCCTCGACCGGCGAAATCAGTTCGGCCAATATGCCCAACTGCAAAACTTTCGGAATAATTTCCATTTCATTGACACCTGGCACGGTTAGCAAAGCTGTGCCATCATCTTGTTTGTCGACCACCTGCTGCGGATGCCATGGATCTTCAATAATCCAATTGACCGCTTTGGGTTGAATACGAATTGTAAATTGCTTGGCATGGTTCCCAGCAAAGATCCCAAGTCCTCGATTCGTAAATTCTTCTAGGTCAAAGTCCTCGGGTGCCTTGAACCATTCGTCCATCGCAACCGCTTTACGAAAACGATCCAACTTCCAATTGCGAATTCGATTCTCTGACTGATCTTCGTGCGCTGCGGCAACAATGTACAAACTACTGTGGTAGAAGACCAATCCATAAGGTTCAATCTTTCTACTCTTTGGCGCTGCATCATTGGAGCTTTGATATTCAATTTCGACCAATCGATGCTGCAGGATCGCCCGATTGATTGCCTGCATGATTCCATGCTGAGCCTCGTAGGACTTACTAGGCATACCCAACACATGCACAATCCGGCGAAACTTTTCATAATGTTCCCAAATCGAAGATGGCAATTCGTCCTGAATCTTTTTCCAAAACGATTCAATGCCAGTCCAAAACGGTGTACCCACTAAGGGGAACAGTAAATCTCGACCTAGTGAAAGCGAAATCAACTCGGACGCAGTGGCAGTAATCCGAAACGTCTCTTTGGCCCGGGGCCCTAACTTCCACACACGACCCCGTGCTTCGTCGTGTCCATCGACATCAATTCCAGAAGCTTGCAGCGCTTCCATGTCGCGACGAATCGTTCGATCGTGTAATGAATCCAAACCCAAATCCTCAACCAAGTCTTGATTCATTTCTTTTATGGTTTTGCCGAATCGCGAACGTTCCAGGATCTGCAGAATTTTGTGTTGTCGAATAAACTGTTCGTTTCGTGCCATGGCCGTTTCCATTATCCGTTGATAGAGTTTCCATTATCAAAACCGCTGTTATCATTTTCAGCAGCATCAGCGCTGACCAGGGTTCCCGTCAAACATCCCATACCTACCAAAAAAATCCTGCCACCAGATTTTTGCCTTCGTCCTTGCTCCAAGGCAATTCCCGATGCTAAATATTTACTGGGCGAATCGGCAAACGATGGAAGACCGAACTTTGCCCCCGAGCGGCTGCGCTTCGCGACCATCAATTATAGTGTGGGCCACACATTTTATCAGGTAAGCCGCAGCGTGACAGCCAGCAAGCATCACCAGCGTTGCCTTCAATTTGCCAGCAGTTAATATGGCAGCGACCAATAAGACTTATCGGCGAATCGCACGCAGGGTCGTCTCCACTGAAAATCTCACTAGCGGCAGCAGCTGGAAACAGATTCAAGCCGAAACGACATTGAAACGGTTTCAGCATTGCCGCCGGGACCTTGCACCTCCACAGCCTAACTATTTCGTCTGCAGGATGCCACTTAGCGATAAAATCACCCACCCGGTCCTCGACTCAGACTCCGACGGCAACCAACACACGGAACAAAAACCACAACCCGAGGTATCGTGCATCCTTCGACTAGTTGTTGACGCTTACTATCGGGCTCAAAATTATAAAATCATAAAAAATAATAAGAATAAATTATAAGTGCCAGGCGCACTAGTGGCACGCGATACGCAAGCAGAAACAAATGCGACAGATCGGTTGCATCGGGTATCGAGTCATCAATTGGACGAAAGATGTGGTTGTCGTGGGCCGAGCACAAACCGGTGAATGTTGTGGCCTTGTTTCGCCCCACACGCTTGAACTCAATTTCAGCCGGTGGCGGTACCTTGAGTTTCATCTGCGGCATGACGACGTGTCCATCGTCGGCTAATGCAGCAAGGACGGTACCATTGGGAATTGAGTGAGCACGGATGGCTTTTTGCTCACACACTTCGTTCGGTTCATGGCAGTGGTCTGTTGAGAGACGATGAACCTTGAAAAAGTGGTTGATAGCTTCGCGTTTTGTCGTGTCATCCATGTGCCGCTCGGAGGTGGGACCGTTTCTAATTCAGATAGGACACTCGGAGAATGGGTGGGTTCGCTGCTGCCGTATAACGTCCAAGGTAACCCGGCGGCGGCCAAGAACCGTTGATTTCAAATTCCGCCCGATCCGCCGCTCGGGTTCACCGTTTTGTTCTGCCGTATTGTTACGGCCCCCAACGCGCACCTGATTTGTGAACCATGAAAGGATCGTGGGAATCACCGGTTGCACGGTTGAGCATTCTAATCAATTCGTGAGTGTTCTCAACGATTCGTTGGGCATTGGCAAGGCTGGGGATCTGTTCCCAATCCGCCTCAGGCATGCTTTTCGTCGCTGGTGCGGTTGGTGGAGTATCAGGCCAATCCATGTCTTCTGTTTTGCCATGCGCGACGAAGTTGCGAAAATGAAAGGCAAGGCGAATTGATTGGAAGGGTTCGCGGCCAAAGTTGATTGCGAACGTAAAGTGATCGCCGATTAGTTTAAGTTTTTCCCAGGGACTCAGTTTGCGCTCACGTGCGGCCCAATCCGAGAATTGCGAGTTGCCGACATGATTGAAGTATGCCTCAAGCGTGAAGGCCGAATAAAGAATGGCGCTCATGCAGTGGTAGAATTGACATTCTTCAGTTTCTTCTGCGGTCTTCAGGTACAGGCGGGCAGCCGAACCCATGTGAGCGAATGGATAAACGCGTGCATGACCCATCGGGGAATCTTCCTTGCGATTGATTGTCGGTTGGAAATACGATCTGAGTTGGACACCGGCATTCCGAGACGGGTTCGCGATCCTGAGGCAGAACGGTGGCCATCACCGGGTGGCGGGAGTTGAGTTTGATTTCAGGAAACGCTGGCCACCGCCGCTCCGGTGCATGGCTTGGTTCGCCGGTTCTCGCGTTAGATCGGGTCAGGGCAAACGAGTTTTCGGTTTCTGACGCCTTGAAGTACGCTGAACGCCGCGTGCTCAAGTGGTTTTAGATGAGCAGTCGCGGCATCGATTACTTCAAGCGTTATTGGTAAGTTGCCATGCGACAGATCATCACGCAGACGCTTAATTGTCGCAACTGTCTTCGGATCAGTCAGAATTTCCGGGGCAACATCGTCCGAAAACAGTTCCGTAACAAGTTGGGCAATGTAATGTTTGACGGGCCAGTCTCTACCTCCGTTTTTATCTTCTTCCTTCCAGTTCGTTCGATCAGCGAAAGAATATGCCAATCGCTCAATCACCCGCCAATAGCAGCAGAAATCGTCTAAGTTGTCACGACCAATCAGGCCCTTTCTGTACCAGCTTGTAGCGGCCAAGAATCGAGGGTGTTCTCGGCGCAGAAAAACAAGATTGCCCGTTATCCACGTCCATTCTTCCTCTGTGAGAATTCGATCGACCGAAGACGCGCGGCGGTGAATACGCATCCGTTCGTCACGCGAATCCTCATCAGGCATGTAGAACCAGACTGGCGATCGAGTGACAACGCTCAATAAATCGCAAAGTTGACTGAGGTAAACGGCACCGGCACGTTCGGCACCAGTTGGGGAAGATGCCGTTACGGTGTATTCAACGCGCATGCCGCCAGTATTTCTGACATCATGCAATGTGATGTCAGTAAAAAAGTCACGCCCAGAACTGTGACCTTTCAACGCTCGTCGAGTTTGGCGATGGAGTTCTTGTGATGGGCGAATTGGGCCAAATACGTCAACCATCATCTTGAATTGATGTAGTTGAACGTTTTGCGGTCGAGTGGGTTCCTGCGATGGCATCGTGTCTCCAGTTGAGTTATGAAGTGGCGAAAAGGTTAGGAACACGAAACGGGCGGTTAGGTTCGGCGAACGACTGCCGTAACCGGGCACGCGCTAGTAAGGCTTCCATTTCAAAAACGCCGGATCGCGTGCTCCGGTTCACGGCTTTGTTACATGGTTTTCGAGCCAATCTTAACCTCTTGACACTTTCAGAAGGAACAGGGCCAAAGACTCCATTCGATAGACAACGGCCTGCAACTGGGAGTGAGTGAGTTTGGATTGAACAACGTGAGTTCCTGAATTAAGAGAATCGACAAGCGACAAAGCCGCACGAACATCATCTTCAATGAATTTTGTTAAGGGATCGCATGAAAATGTACGGCAAATGTAAAGCAATCTCGCTCGACGCGTTGGTCGCTTGTTGTGGAAATCGTTTTCGTTTGTTGACCAGTTTGAAATTGCATCATCAGGAGCCAATCTGTGAATTATATGAGTAAACAACTCTCGCACCGAGGTCGTAACGTGCCGAGCTTTGTCGGGATTACTGGAATTCAAAGAGTCACGTGCTCCGTTCAGCAAAATAAGCAAGCTATCATCAAAGGACGCAAGCTCTTCATCAATCGATGGTAGCGCGTCTTCATTAGCGTCATCATCGGGCGCAATCGTGACACGCTCGATGACATCCAGTTCTAGAGAATATTCAATCGGTGCATAGGTTGCGATAAACGGGGCGATATTCTGCGGTACAACCGTAATCGCGGTGACCACATCTCGATAAGAACTAGTCAACTTCCCAAAAGTCGCAGCCAGGTCATTGGCCCAAACATTTGATGCACCAATCATGCTACCGAATTTCAGCGATTCAAGTTCTAAAAGCCGATATTGACTGTTGAGAGATGTGTGCAGCAGGCGAGTCGTATCAAGTGAAGATAGCAAGTCCCGAGTTGTCGAAAGTGATGTGATTGATTCAAGCGATTTGCGTAGGTTGTTGTGGTCTGCGAACACCTTTGACAACACGGATTCTGCGATCGATGCTTGCGACACGTATTGGGACAAAATCTTGTTTGCGGATAGTAGGTCACCGTAATTAGTTGTTAAGTCTGCCAGACGAAAAGTAGCAAGCGCCGATGACGCAGAAGCGATAAGGCGGCGGTCCAGAGCACGCTGTGTAGCCAGCGATTGTTGCAGCGAGCTACTTATTGAAGCCGACTTAAGAATCTGGGAAGTCATGCTCTCGTAGACCGAAAACGAGCGATTTAGTTCGTCGGTTATGCTCCGAAGGTGGCGGAATGGGTCTGTCATGCTTAAGCTCGAAATCTGGATTTCCATGTAACGTTACGGATCACGTGGTCGCCGCGAACGACTAACCACTTCAATGGATTCAACTCGGCGACTCACGTGCATCCGTTTGTTCAAGTAAGCCGCTAGGGCGGCGGGGGATATTTTTGATATTGTAGCGGGTGAACCAGACGGTTGCCAGCTTTTTTTAAGCATCATTGACTCTTTGTTTTGTGTGAAGTTCTTCTTCCCCAACCACGGAGTTTCTTGATGAATCCAAAACCCAATCCCAAACCTACTTCCAAGCGTCCCCCGTAC
>Ga0209390_10000711_pt1 | contig 65833 bp, 56 predicted proteins | sample BON01_FD_187212 | JGI IMG/M metagenome (GOLD analysis project Ga0209390, IMG submission 187212) | Freshwater microbial communities from Lake Bonney liftoff mats and glacier meltwater in Antarctica - BON-01 (SPAdes) (version 2) | ecosystem: Environmental > Aquatic > Freshwater > Ice > Glacier...
ACTCGCTTACATTTAAACATTGGTTTTTACCAAGCAGAGAGCGGTGTTATTCTGTAAGAATTATTCAAACCGATACCGCTGTTGGCTGTATAGATAGCATTGATTTTAGCATACCACTTATGCCACCAAAAGCAGATAGCGGTATGTTTTTAAGTTACTTAAACTTTCCATGTATAGGCCCAGAGCAATCAAAAGAGGTGTATTTAAACTTTGGCGCTACCTCTCCCAATTGTGGCAGAGAAGCATGGCAGGTGATGTGGGACTCTACCTGTGCAAGAAAATCAGGAAATTTTAACAGTTTTTGGACACCAAATCAAAACAGACACAACTATTCATACAACAATATGCCTTGTGATAGCAATGGTTATGTTACAGTAGGGTTAATTATTCAAAATGGTCGCGACACCAATGGACAAGTTTGCTACGATACCGGATTTTATCATAAAATTATCAGATTTGGACCATTAAGTCCAATTATAATGAGCAACTATTCTCCCAATGTTCATTATTGTAAAAACACTGAGTTTAAATTCTCTTTTAGAGACAGCTTGCAAGATAGCTTAGCACTTATTGTTTGGGATTATGGAGATAATTCAAAAAAAGATACTTTATTGAGCCTAAGCTCTCAATTTCATAAATATCCAAACCCAGGACAATACACCGTAACAACATATTTGAGACATATTAATGGCTGTGAAGGAAATGATTCATATAGGGTTCAAGTAGGCATAAATAAATTATTTCTTTTTCCAAAAAATCAAATGTGCTTGGGCGATTCTGTAAAAATAGATAATGTGAGCAGATATTGGCAAATGAATACTTCACATTTTGCTAATCCTGCAAGAGAAAGTGATGGAAAAGAAACTACCCGATGGGATATTGGCGATGGAAACGGATTCAGTAAGTCAGGTCGTTCTATTTTTGTAAAATATAATAAAATAGGTGATTATACTATCAAAATGGAGACCAAAGACAGTATAGGATGCTTGGACACTTTAATATTACCATTAAAAGCGAGGGTTTTTGGCATAAAATCAAAAATCAGCACCCCACTAGACACCCTTATTTGCGCACAAGTAGTCCAACTTTTTAGCACCTCTTATGTATTTGACAGCATTAATAACTTTGGGCACACTGATGACAGTGTGGTAAGATTTGTATGGACATTTAGCGACAACTCTGGGGCTAGTTTGCAAAAAAATCCAACCAAGTTTTTCACTAAAGGCAGCCAAGTTGCCAAGCTTGTTGCCCAAAATACTAGAGGTTGTAAAGACTCTGTAGAATCTTCTATTTTTATACGCACACCAATTGCAAATTTCACTGTAGTATCCGATACATCAGGGTGCCAACCTTTTTTGGCTAGGTTTAAAAACTTTTCACAAAATGCCAATAACTATAAGTGGCTATATAAAAATGCAGCCAATATCACGTTTACTACTAATAGTATTGCTGATGTTTCATTTTCCTATGCTCAGTTTGGCACTTTTTATCCCCAATTGGTGGCAATTAGAAATGCAATCAATAATGGTATCCCTATCTCATGCTCTGACACTTTTCCTGGGCCAAATACGCTTGGTCCCAAAGTTTTGGTGAATGTTTTAGAAAAGCCTTTAGTTAGATTCACTTACACTACCAATTGCAAGTTATACACCACAGTTTTTCGCAATACCACGGTTATTAGCACCGATACCGCAACAAGCTATTTATGGACTTTTGGTGATGGAGATAGCAGTGCTATTCAAAACCCAACAAAGATATATGCAGACACAGGCAGATATCGCGTAGTTTTGCGTATCAGAGTTGGCAAAGGATGCATAGACTCTTTTATACAGACTGTAATTATATCACCACAACCTAAGGCAAATTTTAGTTTCACAGAGGTGTGCAGGGGCATTGGCACTCAATTTACCGATTTATCGCAAGCTTTTAACGACAATATCTATATTTGGGCTTGGAATTTTGGAGATGGAGCAGTTTCTAACCTCAAAAACCCAACAAGAATTTATGCCACAGATAATAACTACAGGGTTTTTTTAAGGGTAACCAATAGAGCAGGATGCATAGATACGGTTACAAAATTTGTAAATGTTTTTGTAAACCCTACCCCTATTTTTTCAGCTACAAATGCATGCAAAAATAATGCTGTATCATTTAATAATACAAGCACTGCCAAAAACAACTCCTTGTTCTTTACTTGGACATTGGGTGATGGCAGCAGAGATAGTCTAAAAAATCCTAGTAAAATATATGCAGATACTGGAAACTATATTGTTAAACTAGTAGTAAGAACTATAAATGGTTGTCGAGATTCGATGAGCAGAACAGTGCGCACATTTACATTGCCAAAAGCAAACTTTAGTATAAATAATATAAATCAGTGTTTTAATGGAAATCAATTTAATTTCACTAATTTATCTACCATAGCAATAGATTCAATAAGTCAAAATTATTGGATTGCTTCCGATGGGGGTTCTGGCTTTAACAGAAACTATCAAAGTGTATTTACAACTGCAGATAGTTTTTTTATAACCCTGATTGCTCAAACCAATAGAGGCTGCAGAGATACAGTTAAAAAAAGTGTTTTAGTAAGCGTATCTCCAATAGCTAAAATTAGTATTGATAAACAAAATCAGTGTATTTTTAAAGGGCCCATCCAATTTACTGATACCAGTTTAAAGAAAGGCGATATAGCTGCCCGGCAATGGAATATTGGAAACCTATTTACAAGAACAGATTCTACATTTAATTACGAATTTTTGACCGATGGTCTTAAAAATATAAAACTAAAGGTTACTCATAAAAACGGTTGTCAAGATTCTGCACAAACAAATATTACCATTTATCCAAAGCCTAAGGCGGTTTTACTAATTAACAAAAAAGAACAATGTTTTAATGGGCATATTTTTCTATTTTCTGATAGCAGTCATATCAAATCTGGCTCAGCAATCACACATAAAATTTACATTTCTACTGGAGATAGCAGTGCTTTAGGTCAATTTAATTATGTATTTAATAATCCCGATACATTTTACATTCAAAATAGGGTAACAAGTAATTTTGGGTGCATGGATACAGCTAATCAGGCCATAATTGTGCATCCTCATCCTATTGCAAATTTCACCATTGATACTACACAACTGTGTTTGCGAAGCAATATTTTTAGTTTCACCAATTTTAGCAGTATTGATGGCACAAAACAAGGATTTAATTGGCATTTTAACGACAATACTATTCAAGCTGATACGCATGTTAAAAAAAGCTATCTTTCTTATGGGATAAAACCCGTAAAACTAAAAGCCACAAGCACATTTGGCTGCACAGATTCTATTACTAAAAATATTGTGGTTTTTCCGATGCCAATTGCTAAAGTGCATATTAATGATACCGCACAATGCTTAAACAAGCAAAACTTTGTATTTACAGATACAAGTACCATTGCATATCATTTGCTCAATACTAAGTGGGTATGGAATGATTTAACCACGAGCAATGTTAAAAAAGTTCAAAAAACATTTAATCAAGATACCATTTATCAGCACATTCTAATCAGTACATCAGAAAAAGGATGTTCCGATACCATCAATTTTACGCAACGCATATTACCATTGCCAAAACCAAATTTCAGCATCAATAATCCAGGACAATGTGTGAATACCCAAAATTTTGTATTTAGTAATTTAAGTATTTCCAAACAACCTATCACAAATTATTATTGGGATTTTGGAGATGGAAACACCTCTCAAAACAACGCGCCAAGTCATCAATATGCACTCGCAGGCCAATACAGTGTGCAATTAATTGCCAAAACCGATAGGAATTGTTTTGATACCATATATAAGCCTTTAGAAGTTTACCCAAAACCAAAAGCAATATTGCAAGTCAATAATGCCGAACAGTGCTTTAATGATCAAAACTTTATATTTACAAGCGCTAACACCATTAGCACTGGCAGCATAATTAACTACCAATGGGATACAGCAAATCAGCCATTTATGGGCAAAAAAGACACCATGCTAAAATTTCCAATTCCGGGAAGATATACCATAGAACACATCCCAATAAGTAATAACGGGTGCATGGATACTGTATTCTTGCCCATCATTCTAAATCCAAATCCTATAGCAAATTTTAGCATAAATGACACACAGCAATGCGCCAATGCTAATAATTTTATTTTTCAACAAATGGCCACCATTAGTTATGGCAGCAACAGCTATCAATGGTTTTTAAACAATCAATTAACTTCGCAAACAGCAAGTTTTAGTATAATATTTAGCAAATCAGATACACAATTGAGCAAATTGGTGGTGAGCAGTGCACGAGGATGTCGCGATAGCCTTACAAAAAAAATTTACATCTCGCCAATACCTTTGCCAGATTTTAGCATTAATAATGCAAAGCAATGCTTAAATGTAAATCAATTTGAATTTAATAACACAAGTATTATTGAAGATGGTGCAATGAGTTATTTATGGAATTTAGGCGATTTATCAATGGACAGTACTAAAGATGTAATCCATAGCTACGCGCAACATGGTGGATATACCATCAATCTTAAAGCAACAAGCAATTGGGGCTGTATAAAAGAAATGAGCAAAACTATAAATGTGCATCCCGAGCCCAAAGCAGATTTTACAGTAAATGATCCTGGGCAATGCCTTACGGGAAACGCTTTTGTTACAAATAATACAAGCAGCATAGACAGCACCTTAGTGAGTTATTATTGGGATTGGGATGATGGCACTTATTCTTCGCTTCAAAACTTAGCCCATTCCTATTTAAAAGATAGCAACTATCAAGTAAAACTTAGGGTAAGCTCTCAATACAATTGCAAGGATTCTGTGGTGAAACAAATAAGCGTAAATCCAATGCCAGTGCCTGTTATGAGCATCAATTTAAAAGACCAATGTATCAATACACAAAATTATATATTCAATAATAATTCTGTAATAAAAAAAGGGATTATTGTCAACTATCAATGGCAAATAGAAGGCAATGTATTTAGCAACATCAATAATGCAAATTACTATTTTAACGCGTCAGGCCCGCGCAGCATTGGGCTATTAAATTGGTCTGACAGCGGATGTTTTGCAAGCACCACAGAAAATGTAAGAATTTGGCCAAAACCATTGGCAATAATTACTGTAAATGATTCTGTGCAATGTTTTAACATAAATAACTTTATTTTTACAAACACCTCTTTTGATTCTTTTGGACTTAAAAATACCATTTGGCGGACTCTTGGAGCCATTTCGGGAATTAAAGACAGCCTCCATAAACAATATAAAAGTTTCGGAAATAAAAGTATGAGTATGATAGCCACTTCTATAAACAATTGTAGCGACACAAATGCTATTTCTGTGAGGGTGAAACCCATGCCAAATCCAAAATTTGAATTGCTTAAAAATTATTATTGTGAAAATAATGTACCAAGTTTTCTAATACCTGAGCAGGCAGGTGGTATTTTTATTGGCAAGCATATAAGCAATCAGCAATATGTGCCACGCGCATTGTGGAAAGATACAGTTTCTTATAAAATTGTTCAAGAAGGATGCATAGATAGCAGCTCCCAATTTACCGATGTGTTTCCTTTACCACGCGCTTTTTTAGGCAATGACACCACTATTTGCAAGCATGAAACAGTTCTTTTAAAACCAATTTCTTGGAACAGTACATTTGTATGGCAAAATGGAAGCACGGAGCCCACATTTAGGGCTATAAAGCCCGGTGTATATTCAATAACTGCTGCAAATATTTGTGGTGAAGCTAAGGCCAGCATAGAAATAAAAATCAGAGCAAATAATTGTAGGCTGTATATTCCTACGGCATTTAGTCCTAATAGAAATGGGCTAAATGACTTTTATAGACCGATAACATTTGGCATAGATAATTTAACATATGAAATTTTTACCCGTTGGGGAGAAAAAATATTTGAAGGTAATAATATTGAAAAAGGTTGGGATGGAAGCTATATGGGCGCTGTGTCTCCAGAAGGTTGGTATGTAATTGTATTGAAATATGATTATTATACAGAAAACAGGATAGTTAAAGAAACTGCTAACGAAGTGTTTTATTTATTGCGGTAAAATCAGTAAGTTTAACCCAAATTCCGCGATAGAAATGCGCTATAGCAAAAGGGTTTGTAAAAGGCAGATACCCAAAATATTGATTAAGCAATGATGTATTTTCCAGATTTAACCCAGATTTTCGTTGTTTTTAGCTCAATCCGCTTATCACTCCATTGTCATCAATGTCCATACCTTCAGAGGCGGGTATATTTGGCAAGCCAGGCATGCGCATCATATTGCCTAAAATAGGGATTAAGAAACCTGCACCAGCGGCAATTTCAAATTCCCTAACAGTAACAGAAAAACCAGTAGGTCTGCCTATCTTTTTTTCATCATCACTAAAAGATTTTTGTGTTTTTGCCATACAAATTGGAAGTGCTGCTAAACCTAATTTCTCAATTCTTCTAAGATCTGCTTCAGCTTTTTGAGCATATTCCACTCCATCTGCTCCATATATTTCTCTAGCAATAATATCAATTTTGGTTTTTACATCGCTGCCCCAATCATACAATGGCTTAAATTTATCCTGTCCTTTATCTATTTCTGCAACCACTGCGTTTGCCAAATCTTTGGTTCCATTGCCTCCCTCTGCCCATCCTTTGCTCAATACTGCTTTTACCCCTTTTTTGGCGCAAAGGTTAATTACTAAATCTATCTCTTCTTGCGAGTCTGTATAAAAGTTATTAATTGCAATTACAGGATTTAACCCCATTTTTTGACAATTTTCTATATGCTTTTCCAAATTGGCAAAACCTTTTTCTACACGCGCTATATTGGGGTCATTGTATTGTTCTGGCAATGCTCCCCCATGATGCCTAAGGGCGCGAATTGTTGCCACCACTACTATTGCTTTTGGAGATAATTTTCCATAGCCACATTTGATATTTAAAAACTTTTCTGCCCCTAAATCTGCACCAAAACCTGCTTCTGTTACCACATAATCTGCTAAACTAAGCCCCATTTTTGTTGCCAAAATTGTGTTTGTGCCTTGTGCTATGTTGGCAAATGGCCCACCATGTATAATAGCTGCATTGCCCTCTAAGGTTTGAACCAAATTTGGCTTGATAGCATCTTTTAATAAAATAGCCATTGCATTTTGCACCTTTAGCTGATGCGCATACACCGGTTCATTATCATAGGTAAATCCTATAAAAATTTTACCCAACTTTTCTTTTAAATCTGATAAACTATTGCTCATACACAAAATAGCCATAATTTCTGATGCTGCTGTGATGTTAAACCCATCGCTGCGCATCATTCCATTTGCTTTGCCGCCTACACCTATAATAATATCTCGCAATGCCCTGTCATTCATATCTATCACCCTTTTCCAAATTACCGTTCTGGGGTCTATTTTTATAGCGTGTTGTTTGTTCTGAATAATATTATCAATAATGGCAGCCAAAAAATTGTTCGCTTTTTCTATGGCACTAAAATCTCCTGTAAAATGGAGGTTTATATCTTCCATTGGAATTACTTGAGAATAGCCACCTCCCGCAGCGCCTCCTTTTATACCAAAAACAGGCCCTAAACTTGGCTCTCTTAGCACCACAATTGATTTTTTACCAATTTTATTCAACCCCTCATTTAGTCCTATACTCACTGTGGTTTTGCCTTCACCAGCTGGTGTGGGAGTTAATGCAGTTACTAATATTAAATTGGCGTTTGCTATTTTTTCAGCATCAATTAAACTTAAAGGCAACTTGGCTTTGTATCTGCCATAAGGCTCTAGCAATTCTTCGCCAATACCAATTGTTGCCGCTATATCTTTGATGGGTTTTATTTGTGTCGCTTGTGCAATAGCAATGTCTGTCATTTTTTTTTAGATTTAAGGGTTTGTTAATTAGCGTTCAAAAATACAAAAATATTTAATAAAGTAAAGGCTTATCAATCAAGCCATTATTTTTTTTAGTTAAAATATCAATACTGTCCTAAATAAATTTTATTAAAAAAAGAATTGATTAAATACTATGCATAGAGCTTTAATAATTGGCTAAATCAAAAAAGAACCCAGTGAGCAAGATTCTGTTTTCTTGGCGGTGGGTTTTCAAATGAATTATTGAGCCAAAGCATCAATTCAATTTTCACAAAGCAGTTTAATCCGCATTATGCATTAGAATAACTAAAAGGAAGGCTAGTGTTTTTATTTGAGCAAAAATTCCATCCATCCAAGGCCTTCTTTTAGTGTGTAATGAGATTTTTAATACGGTTTTATTAGCATGTTTTACTTGCCAAGCTCCTAATGCAAAGCAATAGGATTTTAAAGTTTTAAGTGTGGCTGTGTTGTGATGGTTCAAGGCAAAATGGCGGAATAAACTCATTAAATTATATGCAACCATAATAAACCTAAAGGATGCTTCTGTTGCCCAAAAATCTTTCATACAAAAACTATCTAGCCCAAAGTCTTCTTTCAGTTCTTTAATTCTGTTTTCACAATCTGCCCTAGAGTTGTATATATTCCATACCTGCTCTAATGGTAAATCTAAATTTGTAACATATCCGCTAAATCTGTATCCTGGCAAATCATTAAAAAGCAGTTTTCCGCCAGCTTTAGGCCTGTCTTTTACTTTTTTCTTTACAATTATATAGCCGCCTTGGTTTTCCGTTATTGTGATTAAAAATCAATTGTAAGATTATCAACGCGCAACTGCTCTAAAAACCAATGTTGTAATTTGGGAAAAACCTATGTATTTCTTACTTGAGAAAACTTACCAAAAAACCGACTATAAGTACATTGACTAAGCATTTGTTCCCATCTAAATATGTTTTGAAGAACTTTGTCATACCTTAGCCAGTCACAATGAATATAACGACTTGCCCCTGTCCATATTCCTAACCAAAAAGATTAAATAATATGGGTAGGATTAAACCCTCGGTTAGAACCTAGAAATGGCAAATTTAGCTCCGATAAAAACACTCGGATGCCTGCCTGATCTATAAAGCGTTTCATTAAACTCATACCACCAAAGGGAGTAACTTGCTTATCTGAATATTCTATTGGTAAATTAACCATTTGGTTTTTTTTATTTTGTTTCCTAATCTAATGATACCAACGATTTAAATATTAACAACTTTTCCTTTTGCATAATGCAGGTTTAATGAAAAATAACTAGTTTTGCATTTGAATTAAGGCATAGAAAGAGCAAAAATAACCATGAATTATCGCGTCAATAATTTTGACTTTTTAAGATTTCTTTTTGCTTCGTTTGTAATCATCACTCACTCCTACCCATTATCTGGCAATGCTGAAAACGATTTTTTATATCAAATAACTAATGGACAAACTCTATTTTCATATATAGGTGTTAAGGGATTTTTTGTAATCAGTGGATATTTAATTTTTCAAAGCCTTCAAAGAAGCACAGGCCTGCTTGATTATTTCTGGAAAAGAATATTAAGGCTTTATCCAGCGCTAATTATTGTGTTGTTGCTTACAATAATTTTAGCCCCATTTGTATATCAAAGTGACATTCCATTTTTTTTAAACAAATCTCTTTTAACTTATATACCCAATAATCTTACCTTGTATTACACACAATATGCAGTAGAAGGCATATTTGAAAACAATCCATACAAATCTGCAATAAACGGCAGTTTATGGACAATCTCTTATGAATTTACTATGTATTTATTACTGGCATTACTCATCTTTGTTCGCAAAAATGTGGTCATCACAAAATTGATTCTCATAGGTTCATTCGTTTTACTTTTAGTGTGTAATTTATACTTTTTAGAAAAAATAAAGAATATAAATTTTTTATTAAACGGGGCACAGTTAGTTGATTTAGGAATTTTTTTTATCGCAGGTGCATTGCTAGAAAGTCTCAATTTTAAAAATTTGCCTCGAAAAAAAGAATTTCTTATTTTAATTATATTGCTAGTAACTGCATCATTCATTTTTCATTTTTTTGATTATACAAAATATATCACCCTTCCTCTATTATTTATCCTATTGGGATTAAACACCTTACCTTATATTTGTGATATCGGAAACAAAATAGGTGATTTATCTTATGGAATTTATATTTATGGTTTTCCGGTACAGCAAACTTTAATGCATTATTTTAACCTAAATTATATTTCGTTAATGATTTATAGCCTTCTTATCTCCTGCATTCTTGCATACTTATCATGGCATTTGGTAGAGAAAAGAGCGTTAAAATTAAAGAAAAAAATACCATTACAAGGTAGTTAAATTAATCTTTTTTTTATAACAGAATTATTTAAAATCATGCAACATTTTTTAATTACCTTTGGTCAAACAAAAAATTCAATATGAAAAAAATCCTATCCACTCTTATCATTCTGTGTTTTACAAGCATGCTATTTAGCCAATACTACTTTCCTCCAAAAACAGGCACAACATGGGAAACCACAAACCCGAATTCATTGGGATGGTGCCAAGACAGCATTATTAGCTTATATAATTTTTTAGATTCAGGCAAAACCAAAGGCTTTATAGTATTAAAAGATGGTAAAATTGTTTTAGAGCAATATTTTAATGGACACGGCAGAGACAGTGCGTGGTATTGGGCAAGTGCAGGAAAAACCATGGTTTCATTTTTAATAGGTAAGGCTCAAGAACAGGGCTTTTTAAATATTTCAGACAGCACATCCCAGCATTTAGGCAAAGGATGGACTAGTCTTACTCAAGGGCAAGAAGGAAAAATTAGCATAAAAGACCAATTGTGCATGACTACTGGCTTAGATTATACTCAAGCAGATTGTATTGCACCAATTTGCCTAACCTATTGGAAAGATGCAGGAACAGGGTGGCATTATCATAATCCACCTTATTCGTTATTAAGAACAGTGCTAGAAAATGCAACAGGAAAAAACATAAATACATATATGGTGCAGGAGCTAACCCAAAAAACAGGAATTTCGGGCTCTTGGTTTTTCATTAGTCCTAATAATGTATTGTTTTCTACCACTAGAAGCATGGCCCGCTTTGGCAGCTTAATTTTAAACAAAGGAAAATGGGATGGCGCTACAATTCTAGGCGACACCAACTATATTAAAGCCAGTGTAAACACTTCGCAAACTCTTAATAAAAGCTATGGCTACCTATGGTGGCTTAATGGCAAAGAAAGCTATAAATTTCCTGGCACCACGCTGCAGTTTAATGGACCTCTTTTACCTGATGCACCTTCAGATATGTATGCTGGAATTGGTAAAGATGGACAATATGTATCTGTAATACCAAGCCAGAATATGGTGGTAATAAGAATGGGGCAAGATCCAGATAATTTACCTGTGCCCACAGACTATTTGAATCGTCTATTTAAAAAAATAGGGCAGTTGTCATGCAATAATAGCAATCTAGATATGGCAGAAAGTAATCGTCAAATACTTGTTTATCCAAACCCAAGCAATGTTGATATTATTCAGATAAAAGCAACTAATCCACAAATTGTTTTTATTTATAACATTCAAGGCCAATTAGTAAAAACCATTTACCCAACAGACTTTAATAATAATATTGCAAGTTTAGAAAATTTGCCATCAGGTATTTATATTGCAAATTCAGGCGGTAACAATGTTAGATTTGTGGTAAATTAATGCATCACTTTTTCTAATTCTGGAAGATTTAACACTTTAATTTTTCTTGTCTCTAAATTTATAAATCCTTTATTCCTAAATTCGCTTAAAGCACGAATAGCCGTTTCTGGATGTACCCCAATATAAGTATTGCCCCCTTTTTATGGTTAACCTTAAAGGTGTTAAAGACACTCATTTTTTTCTGTTTAGACTGGAAAATCTCTTTGCCTAAATGATTTAATCCATTGGAAATTTTAGATAATGTTTAGGCTATTTTTTGCAAATTTTTTATAAATTTATATTGGCTGCTTGGTGTCTATTCCCTTTTTTTGGGATTCCTACCCATTGCTTACTTGGAATAATAGGGCAGAATTGATAAAAATCACAGCTTGCTTAAAAGTGACGAGACTGATGCAGAAATCAGTTTGTAAAACCTTACACCAAATGATATATCCCCTCCAACCTTTACCCGCCTAACACCCGTTTCAACCTAAAAACCTTCTGTAAAAACTTAAAAAGCCTAAGTGTTTTTTGCTGTGCCTTTTGGGTCTCGCTTGAGCAAATAATCCAAAGGGAAAATCCAAACTACAATTACATAATAAGTGTCATGATTATTTACAAAAGACAATTTTTTAATTTACAACTCCATTAAAAGTAATCGAAATCTTTATTAATTTTTGAGAGAAACTTCTATGAATGTATTGCCAATAGCATTAATCACATCTGAAGCTAACAAAGAAAATTCACCTGTTTCTTTAATTGCCGTATCACCTGCCAAACCATGCAAATAGACTGCTGCAATGCAGGCCTGTGCTGAAGTGTAACCTTGCGCTAAAAAGGCTGTTAGCATCCCTGTTAGAACATCTCCATTTCCAGCCTTAGCCATGCCAGCATTTCCTGTTGTGTTGATAAATGTTTTGCCGTCAGGACAAGATATGCGCGTTTGATGTCCTTTTAAAATCAAATAAACATGGTGTTTTTCTGAAAATTCATCTTGAAGTTTATTTCTTTCTTTTGTATTTTCAAAATGACCAATCAGTCTTTCAAATTCCTTACCATGTGGTGTAAAAATTGTGTTTTCAGGTATCCATTGCAACCAATCTTTATTTTCTGCAATAATATTAATGGCATCAGCATCAATAACCATAGATTTATCAATATTTTGAATCATTTTTTTTAGCGCTATTGCAGTTTTTGAATGTATACCAATACCACAACCTACTCCAATTGCATTATATTTTTCAAGGTTGATTTGCTTAGAAATAATTTTTTTATTTTTATCACAAATAATCATGGCTTCTGGGACTGCAGTTTGTAAGACAGCATATCCACACTTGGGAATATACATGGTAAGCAAACCTGCACCAGTTTTCAAACAAGCTTTGGCAGCCAATACTGCGGCACCTATTTTTCCATAACTTCCTGCCACAATTAAGGCATGCCCATAATTACCTTTATGCGAATTTGGATTTCTTTTTTTTACAATACTTTTAATCAAATTTAGTGTAATTTTTTCAGTTTTTAGTTTCATAAATAATTTTTTTATACTAAGATTTATTTTTTTTCAACTCTTTCATCAAATCTTCTAAATAGTCAGTTTGCACCTGTTGAATTTCTAAAAGTTTTTTGTTTTGATGCACTAGTAAATGATCCATTTTTTCGCTTAAAAGCTTAATTTCAAGTTCGGCTTTTAGGTTTATTTTATAATCATGTTCACCTCTTGGCCTATCTTTTTGTTCTTGTCTATTTTGACTCATCATTATTATTGGTGCTTGAATGGCAGCCAAGCATGAAAGAATAGAAATGTTTTTAATCGCATCCATAACATCTCTATCAATAATTGCTAATTCTTCATTTTCTTTTATAATTAACGAAGCTAAATAGAGACGTCTAAACTGGTTAAGTTCATCATTTGATATATAACTTTCTAAACTGAAATTTGGATTTTGGAGTTTTATTAAATCAAAAACACCTTCTCTTATATCTGCTCCTTTAATGGCTTCTCCATTCTTTATAATATTATTGCTTATAAAACTTGTTTTCATAAAACATTGATTTATTGATACAAATATAAAAGCTTTTTAGGCCTTTAATAAGATTATTACGAATTATTTTAGATTGATTAACTTAAAAAATATTTTTTTATTAATGCGTGTTTTTTCTCTGTTTCTGAATCAAAAACCTTAAACATAATGAAATAAACTGACAAACTTATGATTGAAGAGAAGAAGCACCAAACAGATAAAACATATTGTCGATAAAATATATAAGTAATTACATAGGCAACAAGGATGGAAGCACTTAAAAGCCACATACCTTTAACAGGCGAAAATAAGGGAGGTATTATAGTTGCCAAAGCATATAAAAACATAAAGTATATTTTAAATTGTTGCGGGTAATCTTGTAAATACCTGATATGACGAACAAATATTTTAGCTTCTACGTGATAATTCAATAAGCAAAACCCAAGATAACAACCGACTACAACACCAATAACAACTAAAATTTTTTGAATACTAAATTTGACACTATTTCTATTTTTTTTCATAAGCAGAATGGAAACAGGTACCCAAATAGGCCAAATTACTTGTGCTACAAAAATAAAAGAATAAGTAAAATACCTTTGTAGGTTTATCATTTCAGGGTTTGGAAGGGCTAGCCATAAAACGCCTTCTAAAAGCTGTTGTATTCCAAAAACCAATGGAATACTTGCAAACATTAATTGCGATTTTTTATTTGTCTTTTTTATAGCTGCTATTCCAATAACGGAAAGAACTATGCTTGCTCCAAAACTTGCTGTTGGTGAAAAACACATTATTTACTTATTGTTTAATTAATGTTATAAACTCACCAACAGATTCTCTTACTTTTTTCGACTTTACAAACCGATCTTTTTGCACATCTCTATGCCCCAATGCAAAAATTGAAGTGCTTTTCAAACCTCGTTTTTTCAATATAAGTATTTTATCCAAAGCATCAGTATCAAAACCTTCCATCGTTGTTGAATTTATTTTTTCGTTGGCTGCTGCTTTTAAAGCAAAGCCTAAACCAATGAAAGATTGCTTCGACTCATGGTTAAAATGTTCCAAAGGCTTTTGTTTTGAAAATATATCTAGCATGTATATTCTGTAGCTATCTGTAATAGAAGCTGGCATAATTTTTTGCTTATTTAAGTAAGAAAAGTGGTTATTTGCACTTTCCTTTGTGTAGATATTCCAGGCATCAAAAACCTTTAGGTGTGCAAAACTCAGAACCACAAGCTGGTTAGTGGCAATCGTAATTGTTTTTTTCTTTAGCTCACTTTTGCTTTTTAAAATAACCTGGAATGGTTGAAGCTCTGAAGAAGTGGAACAAATCAGCGTAGCATTAAGTGTAGCTTTTACTTTTTCTTGAGGTACAATTAACCCAGTTATTGATTTGATTGCATAACGCCAGCTTAATAATTCTATTAAATTCATTTATTTTTTAATTAATTTGTTTGGTTAATGAGTTTTTTCTGTTTTTGAAAGTGTTTTTAAAATCAAATTGGCAACCGCTTCAGAAGATGCTGGATTTTGTCCAGTAATTAATAGACCATCTTGTTGTGTATGTGATGTCCAATCTGCTTTTTTGCTATAGTGTGCACCCAGTTTTTTCATTTCGTTTTCTAATAAAAACGGAACTATTTTGGTTAATCCCACTGCATCTTCTTCTGTATCCGAAAATCCTGTTACTTTTTTTCCTTTTACCAAAGGCTCACCATTTTCTGCTTTTGCGTTAATTAAAGCTGCAGGTGCATGACATACAAATGAAATCGGTTTTTGTGCTTTATAAAAGTCTTCAATTAATTGGATTGAGTTTTTATCATTTGCCAAATCCCACAATGGACCGTGTCCGCCTGGATAAAAAACTGCATCATAATCTGCAGCCTTAATATCGCTTAATTTTAACGTATTTGCAACTTGATAAATTGCCTCACTATCTTTATAGAAACGCTGAGTAGATGGTGTTTGAGCATCCGCTTCTTCACTTGCCGGATCCACAGGTGGTTGGCCGCCTGCAGGTGAAGCAATCGTAATTTTTGCACCTGCATCAGCAAATACATAATAGGGTGAAGCAAATTCTTCAATCCAAAATCCAGTTTTTTTACTGGTTTCTCCTAAAGTGCTGTGTGATGTTAAGACGATTAATATTTTCATGTTGATATTTTTTATGAAAGTTATTTTTTAAGTTTTATTAGAAAGAATTCTCTGTTAGGACGCAATGATTACCTTCATTGTTTGCTCAATTATTGGGTTGCCAAATACCCGGTAGGCCTTCTCTATCTCAGATAATTTGAAATGGTGAGTAACTAATTTTTCCGGGTTTAATTTTCTTGTTGTGATTGTTTTTAAAAGCATAGGAGAAGCGCTGGTATTTACTAAACCCGTTGTTATAGTTACATTTTGAATCCACAATTTTTGAATTTCTAGATTTACAATATTTCCGTGCAAACCTGTATTTGCTAAATACCCACCTGGCCTAAGTATATTTTGACAAATATTAAATGTTTCAGCTAAGCCTGCTGCTTCAATAGCAACATCTACTCCATCTTTTGTTTCTTTCATAATTCTTTCAATAGCATTTTCCCTGCTCGTATTGATAGTATCTGTTGCACCAAATGTTTTGGCCAAAGCCAATCTATTATCATCTAAATCTATCATATAAATTTTGGCTGGCGAATAAAACTGTGCTGTCGATAAAACAGACATTCCCAAGGGTCCCGCACCAACGATGGCAATAGTGTCACCCAGTTTTACTGCACCGTTTATTAAACCTATTTCGTGCCCTGTAGGGAAAATACCGCTCAGCATCACCGAGGCTTCTTTATCAACACCTTTAGGTATTAAATAGAGGCTATTGTCTGCATGCGGTATATTAACATATTCTGCTTGCGTGCCATTAATAGTATGACCTAATATCCAACCGCCACCTTTGCAGTGCGCATTCATTTGTTTTTTAAAGTATTCGGGTGAACCGTCTGATGTGATGGAAGAAATAATAACGTGATCACCTTTTTTAAAGTTTACGATTGCCGGACCAACTTCTTCAACAATTCCTACTCCTTCATGCCCAAGCGTGGTTCCAGGTAGACAAGTGGGCGTTTTTCCATGCATAATACCTAAATCGGTGTCGCAAATAGTGGTTTTGTAAACTTTTACTATGGCATCGGTGGGGTTTAATATTTTTGGAGTTGGAATATCTTTCAATTCAATTTTGCCTGAGCCAAGATAAACAAGGCCTTTCATTGTTGCTTTCATGTCGTTTTTTGATTTGTTTTTTGAATTCTGCTAAGTTCAAATCCTGTTATAACCAACTTTTGAATAATTTTTTGATAAACACAATCGTCCATCATAGGTGTTCTTGAAAGAATCCATAAATATTTATTATTCGGATGACATACCACAACATAGCTATAATCATCTGCCAAATCTGTTATCCAATGCTTACCTTTAAATGGCCAAAAGAATTGAATTCTTAATTTTGCATTTTCAAATTTTTCTTCAACAAATACTTTTCCTTTGATATAGGATAATTTACCACTTTTAGAATCTTCGTTGTATCGGTTTTTAACAATCATATATCCTTTATTTGTTATAACATATTCTGCTGAGGTATTATTGCAACCTTTTTGAAAAAAATGCGGGTATGATGCTATTTCATGCCATTTACCGACATATTTGTTTAAATTTACACCTTCCACTGTTTTCAAAGTTTGTGAATTTAGAAGAGTTTTATCGATATATTTTTTAAAAATCATTTTTGAAGAAGATTTTTCTGTTCAAGGAATTGCTCTTGAGAAATTTCGCCAGATGCAAAACTTCTTTTTAAAATGTCTATTGGGGCGTCTTTTATGATTCTTTGTCCGGGGATATCGTATGGAGTGACAAAAATCCAAACTAAAAGGAGCACCCAAATAAACCACCATCCTAAATGCATGCCCCAGTAACCGTACTCATTGTAATACATAATTTTTTCTAATTAAATTTTAATTAAAACAACATGATAAAATTCTGCGAGCATCTTGATATTTCTTACATTTTGAGCATCTTGATGCAATCCTGTGTAGTTTTTCATTCATTTTATTTTAAATGTTACAAAATTGTAACAATAGCACAAAGTTGCATTGATACAATTTAGTGATTATTACACTTTTAAATATAAAATTTACATTAATCCATAATAAAAAATTCAATCCATTCTCTTGAATCCAAATTATGGTTTTAAATTTTTTAAATTTGAAATTGATGGCAATTTACACTAACAAAAAAAAGCTAGTAAATGCAAAAGCAGATACTAGCTCAATTTTTTTTAAGAATAAACTAACTACGCGGTAACAGAAAGCATCAATTTGCATTCTGTTGCACATTTATTACAAGCATCAGCAGATGCTTTGCATTGCAAATTTTCTGCATGTTTTTCGCATTCTTTTGCACAAGCGATACATGCATCATCACATTTTTTGTAAAGAATATTCAAATTTTTAGAACTGTTTTTGATAGCTGCTAAAACTTCGTTACAAATATTTTTGCACGCTATACTAAGTTTTACGATGTTTTCCATACCAGCAACATCTTTGTTTGATGTTGAACAACTTTCACAAGTTTCAACACTTTTTTGACAAGCTGCAATCAAGTTTGCATTTTTTTTATTTTCCATAGTTTTTTATTTTAGTGTGTTACAGCATTGCAACAACAGCGCAAATTTGCTACCTTATCAGTAAATGAGTATTATAAATTTAAATAAAGAATTTACATCAATCGCATGCGTTAAAAAAATGCGAAAATTATTATTTCCCTTTTTAAAAGACTGCAAAACTTTCAAAGTAAGAAAATAAAAAATTTAAATTGTAATATTTAACTTTTTATATGTAACACTTTAAGCAATCTAAAACTACATTTTTGCAGCATTAAATTATAATATATGAAAAAAAATACTCATTACATCGCACTATTAGTTATTTTATTATTAATTACTACCGCATGTAAAAACAACTCTGCAAGCCCTGAAATCCGAAATTTTATTACTTATGTTGACTCTATAGATAAAGTAGGACATACCCATAAGATTGAAAACTGGGACTTTATTAACAACGAGTATAACCGAAAAATTGCAATGCTTGAGCAAGAATTAGAATCTATGGGCGAAGATGAGAAGGCAATGTTAGAAGAAAGTAAAATAAAATTTGCTAAATTAAAAGCAACCTATGATGCAAAAATTGCAGAATTAAACCAAGCAACCACCACAGATGAAAAACGACAGTTGAGAGACCGTTTATTTGGCACAGGAGCTGTTTCTGAAGACATGCAATTTAATTTTGTGACCAGTAAAAATGCCCTTAATATTTTTCAAACTTTTGTTGAAACTGTAGACGCCAACAAAGATGCCTACACCAAAGAAGATTGGAACGAAATAGAAATGTTATACGGAGCATTAAATACTAGAAAAAACGCCATCGAAAAAGACCTATCAAACAATGACAATGTAAAGATTGCTGGTTTAAAAGTAAAATTTGCGTCCATCAAAGCATTAAGCAAACTAGGTGTTTAGGCAATATCTAAGATCTTCCTCATTGGTTTTATTAAAGTAAGAAAGGGCAGCAGAATTAATTTTCTGTTGTCTTTTCTTTTTATTTACCAAATCCTACATTGTTTCATCAGCTTTGTATTACGAGTAAGTTTAATAAAAAACATCAAGGATTACAATAGTCGCAATACATTGGGTCTTCGTTAGTTTTTTTATGAGGATACATTTCTTCTTTTGTGCATGCACAATGCTGACAAACAAAAATATAACTTAAGGTAGAATTTGTTGGAGCACCGCATAAATTACATTTTAATCCACTTTTTACCTCTGTAATTCCAAAGCCTGGTTTACTGCATTGTGGACATTCAGATTTAATTTTTTCTATCAGCTTTTTGGTAGCGGTTTCAATAACTTGCATGCGAGAAGGATTATACATTGCCCTCATATCTGTTTCTGCATAGACAGTGCCATGCTTTTCAAACAATGTTTGGAAAGTTTCTTTTAAGTGTTTTATATCCGTTATGTCTTTTACAATTTCGTGGTTGTCTTCTTTTGCTTTTCGAAGAATAAGCCCATGAGATGGAAAGCTTGACGCCTCCGCAAATGCTAAAAGTTCTCTTTCAGACTTAATGTTTTTACCATTAAAATTTGTGGCAGTGCTTAATTCCCTCACTATTATTTCTAAATTGTTTTTCTTATCAATAAAAATCAAAAACTCATCATCTGCATTCACAAAAAACATGGATGGATGTGAACCAAAAGAGCCTTCGCTTGCTATGCCTAAATCGCAATTGCTTAATTCCATTGCCATCAAACATTTTTGCCTTGCAGTAGCCACAGGGTCTTGCTCGCGCTCTATTTCGCCTGTAAAAGTGCCTAACAAATCGGTGTCAAAATTTTCATTTATAAAACAAAAAACGCCCAATTCTTTCTCTAAAAGTGGGGCAATTACTTTTTCTTTTTCGTGTTTTGTGGCGATAACTAATTTCCGATCTTGAAACATGGTCAAACAGCTGTTTTCGATTCCGTTTCTACAACCAAAGCTTGCCCTTTTTTGCGCTCATCAAATTTTCCATTGTCATAAACCAAATTTCCATTTACAAAGGTTTTTTCCACTTTAGTTGTAAAAGCCGTGCCTTCTAATGGCGACCAGCCGCATTTGTATAAAATATTGTCTTTGGCTACGGTCCAATTTGTATCCATATCCACCAAAGTTAAATCTGCAAAATAGCCTTCCCTGATAAATCCTCTTTTCTCTATGCTATAAAGTATGGCTGGATTGTGACACATTTTCTCAACTATTTTTTCTAAAGAAATGAGGCCTTGCTTGTAAAACTCCAACAAACAATTTAAAGAATGTTGTACCAAAGGCGCGCCCGACATTGATTGAAAATACGGCTTTTGTTTTTCCTCTAAAGTATGTGGTGCGTGGTCTGTGGTGATGATGTCTATTCTATCGTCCAACAATGCTTTTAAAAGTCCTTTTTTGTCCTTTTCTGTTTTGATAGCAGGATTCCATTTTATCAATTTCCCTAATCGGGGATAGTCTTTGTCTGTAAACCAAAGATGATGCACCGAAACTTCTGTGGTAATATTTTTTTCTTTCAGCGGAATATCATTTCTGAACAAATGCGTTTCTGCCTCGGTGGTCAAATGCAAAATATGCAATTTAGCATTGTGTTTATTGGCCAACTCTATAGCCCTTTTGGTAGCTTCATAGCATGCTTTTTCGCTGCGTATCAAAGGGTGAAATTCTATCGGCACATCTTCGCCATATTTTTCACGATAAATATTTTCATTCTCTTCCACTATTTCTTCTTTTTCGGAATGGATAGCAATAATAGACTTGCAGTTGGCAAACAGTTTTTCCATTACTTCAGGATTGTCGGCAAGAATATTTCCTTTTTTGGTAAAGTATAGACCATCGTCCGAAACGGCCAAAAGCTTTGAGGTATCAAGTTTGATAACTTCGTCTATCGTTTCACTATTTACACCCAAGAAAAACCCGAAATTAGCAATAGATTTTTCGGCAGCCAAACGGTATTTTTCGTTCAATATTTCCATGGTCAAAACATTGGGACTAGTGTTGGGCATGTCTATAAAAGAAGTTACACCACCAGCCACTGCCGCTTTGCTTTCAGAATGCAAATCGCCTTTGTGGGTTAGGCCGGGGTCTCTAAAATGCACTTGTCCATCAATTATTCCGGGTAATAAAAATTTGCCTGTTCCATCAATCACAACAAAGTCTGTTTCTGTTTCAATATCCCCAATTTTTTGAATTACATTGTCATAAATCAATAAGTCGGACACTGTGATTTTGTTTTCGTTGATGATTGAGGTGTTTTTTATAAGGTATTTTGTGGTCATATATTTTCTTTAATGTATTGTTGTTCTGCGATTATTAATTATTTGATAACTATTTAGCCCATAAAAAACGATGAAGTGGCATTGGTTTTTCATAGGCAAAAAAAATCCTAAGTTTCTAAATAATCTAAATCCTTATGAAAAGTTTCGGGCAAATGATAAATACTATAAATTGCTGCGGTTAAAACCACCACACCTAAAATAGCAGTTGCAAATAAAATACTGCCAGTTAAGCTTTCTAAAAGTGTGCTAAGTAAGGTTAATACTATTACAGACCCGCGCACAAAATTGGGTGCACTCGTAGTTGCTGTTGCCCTCAGATTAGTGCCAAAAAGTTCGCTGGCAGTAGTAATAAATACAGCCCAATATCCAGTTGCAAAACCAATAATAACGCAAATGGTATAAAACCACTTTTCGTTAAGATAAGCCGTTTGCAAATAAACCACTGTGCAAAGTGCTAAAAAACTTACAAAAATCATCATTACCTTTTTTCTGCTTTGCAGATATTGACTAAGCAAGCCACTTGCCAAATCGCCAATTGTAATACCGATAAAGGCAAAAGCAATTGCTTTTCCTGCATCGGCCTCAAAATCTGCCCCAAGGTGTTGCATTAACTCAGGGCTAAAAGTAATTAAAATACCCATCACATACCAAACGGGAACAGTGGCCAAAACAATGCCTAAAAACTTATTTCTGCTGTTTTTATTTTTGAAAAGGTATAAAAAATTGCCACGCATCACATTTTGTTTTTTTAGCGCACTAAACATTCCAGATTCATAAACTCCAATGCGCATCAGCAGTAGCAAAAGCCCAAGTCCACCTCCTATAAAAAAGGAATAACGCCAACTTTCTGCTACATTTAATTTGCTTATAAAATCGCTCATAAAACCCGCTACCACAGCACCAAAAACACCAATTGTGGCAACAAATGTAGCACCATAGCCCCTACTTTTAGTGCTAAGCGTTTCAGAAACCAAAGTAATGCCTACGCCCAATTCGCCTGCTAAACCAAAGCCGCTAACTAACCGCAATGCCGCATATTGCGGCACATTGGTTATAAAGCCATTTAAAATATTGGCAATAGAATACATTAAAATAGATCCAAAAAGCACTGCAATTCTACCTTTTTTATCGCCTAAAACACCCCATACCACACCACCTAGCAGCATCCCTCCCATTTGCATATTTAATAAAAATTTTCCAGTGTTTTTTATGGCTTCTTGGGTAGCGTTCTCCCCCAAAAGCGTTTTTAAACTTGCCACCCTTTCTACGCTAAAAAGTACCAAATCATAAATATCTACAAAATAACCAAGCGCTGCCACAATGGTAATTGCAGAAAAAATTTTGCCATCAGCAGACTTATTATTTGCGGAACGCATTAGACTTACCTGCTCTTTTGTTTTAGAAGCTTTATAGCGCTGTTGGAATCGTTTATAAATAATAAAAACACTCCATCAGGCAGGTGGGAGAGATTTATTGTCGTATTTTGTGTTTTATTACTGTATTGATTTGTAAACAACAGCCTTCCATCGGTGCTATACACTTTTATTGATTTTATCTCTTCGTTCAAGCTAGATTTTATCTCCCATATTCCATTGCTTGGATTTTCACTTAACAAAAAACCCAATTCATTTAGTGCAATTTTATCAATACCAACGCCAAAGTTTATGATAAAATTAAACCTAAGGGTATCATCTTTAGCATTTCCATCCAATTGGCTCTTGACCATATATGATGCAAGAAAGGTATCAACAATGTTGGTATTAAAAGGTTTACTAAATCTTAAGAGTGTGTCGGTTACAAATTGAGAAAAAACCATGATAGAATCTTCATATTTATAGCCAGAATTTTTACCTAAAATAGTAGCATAAATTATCATTGAATCCTTTGGAAACTCTTCTCCAGTTTTTAGCAACCTAAATTTTGGCCGCAAAGTATCGGTTCCAAAGCCTGGCAAATATCGCGTTGCTGCCAATGGGGTAAAATCTTTCAAATACAAATTATGTGCATTGTATATATCAAAATTTATGGATTTAAAATCATTGCGTCCATTCTGATCCGAAGGTAAAAAAGAGCGCACAACCATAGTATATTTCCCAGTATCGGTTAAAATCAAATTGGTGTTAAAATCGACCAAAATTTGTGCTCCACTATCAATGGTGATATTTCTATCAAGGTCATAAAACACTTGCCCCAAAGAATTTAACACCTTACAATTTACATTAAATGGGGTTTGCTGCGCCTTTAAACCTAAATTACTCAACAATACCTTTGGAAATAAAACACTTTTTGTAGGATACCTAAAAGAAGGTGGCAATAAGACAGCATCTACCCCAATATCATTACTTACCTGAATACTATATGACTGTAAAAAAGTATCATTACTTTTATTTTGATCATTATTTAATAAGGTTACCAATCTCAATACCACATTGTCTAAGCTAGAAAAAACAAGCGTGCTATCAAAAGAAATTTCTATAGATTGATTGGTGTCTAGCGTTGCTGTTTTTACCGATATATAAAAAGGCACCCCATTTGACAAGCCTGTAAGCTGAAAAGGCACATTGATAAAAGAATCAAATCCATTATTTCTTATTGTCGCTTTTGGACAAAATACCCCCTCATTTAACTCATATACTAGGGTGTTTATCGGTTTGTTAATGGAAACACTTTGCGCATCATTTTGAATACCAAAATAGAAAACAGTTTGCAATGTGTCATTAAAAGTTTCAAAATCTTTTGCTACTCGGGTGATGGCTGTAACGAAGTACTTCCCTTTATTTACTAATTTTAGTGAGTCAATAAATTGAATTGTAAGTGATTGATTAGTTAATAAATTATACCTTTGTGTATCACTATAAATCAACTTCTTGTTTTTATCAACTATAGAAATAAAAGTAATCACATTTTGAGCATCACCAACACTTAGGTTGCTCACTTTAAGGCTAGGTTTTGGGGCGTTATTTGATAAATCTAGAATTTGCTGATTTGATGGCAAAATCATGCTATCGCTGCTAACATCAAAAATTTTAGCCACTCTAAACCACCTGCGCAAAGTGTCGTTTGGTTTATTTCTGTCATTGGCAAGGGTAGTTATAGTTTCAAAAAGGAGCGAATCTTTTACTACGGCAAACCAGCTTTTGGGGCTAATAATGGCAGTGGCGCCTGCACTCAAGTTTACAAAATTACTGTCATTATAAATTAGTTGTTGGCCACTCCATATTCTAGACCTGACTTTTAAATTGCTCAAATTATTGTAAGCAAAATTCTTTATGCGAATAATAGGCCTAAGCGAATCAAATTTATACTCTAATATTTGTCCATTAAAGGGCACAAAGAGGTTGTCTATGGCAGCATCGTTGTAATAGGCTACTACAAAGTTGATTCTTTGAGTATCATTATACTTTTCTGTATCCTTATTCCAAAGACTCATAATCTCCATCCTATAATCGCCAGAAAACTGAAAAACATGCGCGGTATCAAAAACCATTTTTTTAACCCTACCACTTTTAATGGTATCTAATTTTGTTGCAGAAAACACGAGTGTATTACCAATAAACATATTGCATTTGAATAAAACTGAGGTATCTGCATCATTTGCTCCTAGATTATAAATAGTAGCAGTAGGCCTCACAGTATCAAATTTAAAATAATCAAAAGTATCTCTATTCTTGGGCGAATCTATTTTTAAAACCATCAAATCATAAGGCGCTTGCAGGCGAGGCTCTATCATAAATCTGAATGGTGCATTTGGCGCAAAATCTACCCAATTGGTGTCAGCTAAGGGGGTAGAATACCAAAATGTTTGGGGCCTTACTGGCTGCTCTAACTGATAGGCAAACGAAACATTATTGGTGCCTAATTGCCTTACTCCTGCATAAAAATTGCCATTTACCTGCACTGGAGGCACTACCGGCACTATAGACTTATTTGTTGATATTAAAGAATCACTTTGCCACAGTAATTTGCCAGGTTTTCCAGAAATAGGGTTAGATTCCCAAATAGCTGCCCTAAATGGATTGTTGCCAAAGCCAAATGAAACTTCTATTTGATTTATCGCCTTAGCAGCATTGCTTGCAAATTTTGCTACAAAATTTCCCGTGATACCATTAAAACCAATACCTCCAGGAGCAGGAGGCTCTAATAAATGGCGATAGGAGTATACATTATCTGTGGCTTGTCTTAAAAAAATGCTTCGATTATCTAAATTACTGCTGTCTGCGGTGATTGAAAAAGTGAGTGTATCAAAGCCCCTATTAAATATATTAACGATTGGGTAATTAATAATAATAGACTGGTAGCTTGAGAGCATTGGCATTACTAAACTGTCAAAAAATACATTAGCACCTGCAGAATTTACAAACGCTTTTTGCCCATTGAAAGATTTTTTACCCAAATTTTCTACCAATATTTTCATTGTATCTGGATTGCCAAGTGGAACTGGCATTTTACCATATAAATAAGGTATTACAATCCTTGCTTCATAATCATTTCTTGGTATATAGAGTCTAATATTGGGATGTATAGAACTAGAAAAATTAGTGCTGTCTGGAATAACAAGGCCTTTGCCTCTAATCTGTTTTAACTGATTATTAATGTATGCAGGCATGTTGCCAGCTACATCAAAATTCCAATTCATTACCACATTTTGCGGAGTGGCTTGGATGTACTCTACAAAAATTGCTAGATTTTTACCTCTGCTTGTATCATATTTATAAAATGTGGCTAAGTCTAATCTTTTATAGCCCTCTGTGCCACTGATAAAAGCAATAGGATTACTATTATATACTTGAACGGTATTTAAATTAAGCCGCTCTGCCAAAAAATGGATATTATTAGGTCCAAAATCAACCTTGGTGGTATTGCCCATCCAAATAATACAATTGGCTGTGCCAGAAAAAGTAGCAAAGCTAGTTTTTTCAAAATCTATAGCAGTAATACTATCTCCATGCCTGATACCGTCTAGCAAACTTTGATCATAAATATAGGCCACCCTGCTAAAACTATTAGCCGCAGTATCTGTATTAAATGGACCAAAGAGATTTGTACCCCCATTTATACCAGGGCCAATAGTAATTCGCTGTGCATTGATAATTGACGTGCCAAAAAAAAGCACTATTGCAATTAAAATTTGTTTAGAATAGTTTTCATTCATACGTGTTATTTTATCGTTTTTGGAAAATAAATAAGCTTCTTTAACTTAGACGCAATTAAACGAGAAAAAGTTTACTAAAAATTTACTTACACTTTTAATTTATTGATTAAATTTGCCCAAAATTAATCAAAATTATTTGAAGCCAAAATTTATTTTTTTAGTTACCTTAACACCACCTAGTTATATGAATCCTCTGCGCGCAGTTTTACAAAAAAATTGCATCAATTCTCTAAAGCAAATTAAAGGAGACAATTATTTAGCATTGTTAATAGGCGAAGAAAACAAAGTAGATAAAAAATTACATTATATTGCTTCACCTCAAGGCAATAAAGGAATAAAATTAGCATTTGCCATCGAATATCTAGTCCAGCAAAAAATCCAATATACCCACCTGTGCAGATTTGATGACGATGACATTATTAATCCAAATATTTTAAACCAACTTTACGAGTCTAATGCAGATTGTTTTGCAGATAAATACCATGGTTTTTATGATTTAACAAGCAATAGAATATTATTGGCAAAGAAAAATTGGATGGCGAACACTGTTTTTATGAAAAAAGAGCATGCATTGCACATCATGCCAAACAACAGAACCTTGATAGAGCAAGACCATGCAGAATCATGGCAATCATACTTTGAATCTAAAAAAATATATTATGTATCAAAAAATAGTCCTATTTATTTGAGGGTGCTATCGCCCACAAGTATTACGGCACTGTTAGACACCGCCACTGACTATGTAGCTTATTTAAACACTTTTGGTGATTGGAGTAGAACAAATCGCCACGGACAATTTAGCCATATTTGCAATTCAATAAATTGGGATATAAAAACACAATTTATTGATATGATAAGGCCCGTTGTGAGCAAAAATTGGCTGCAAAGATTATTAAAAATATAAATTATTGTTTTTTAAAGCCTTATTTATCTAGGCCCTCTAAAGTTTAATTGTTTAAAGGCTTAAGCTTTAGACCATCAAAGATTCATATTTGTAATCAAATACTATTTGAATACATTTTTATTAATCTTTGACAAAAAATCATCTTTATAATTTTTACCAACAGGAATTTTCCTCGCTCCAATATCTACTTCATTTGCGCTTAAAGATTTTACCTGCGCAAGCGAGATAATAAAAGACCTATGCACCCTCACAAACTTTTCAGTGGGCAATTTTGAAGTCATATTTTTCATTGTTTGCAAAGTAATTATTCTTTTACCTTCTGCTATATAAATTTTTACATAATCTGCTAAAGCCTCCACATACAAAATATCTGAAAAGGCAATTTTTATTAATTTTTGCTCAGATTTTACAAAGATAAAATCGTTTTCTGTTTCAATATCGGTTTCTTCTCCCCCGCCATCTTGCTGCCTTGCACGCAACACTTTATACTCTATGCAACGCTGTACTGCCTCGTCAAATCGACTAGGCGAAATTGGTTTCATTAAATAATCGATGGCATTAATTTCGAAAGCATCTACCGCATACTCATCATAAGCTGTGGTAAAAACAATCATTGGACCACCTTTGATACTTTTGGCTAAGTCTAAGCCACTTACCTCTGGCATATTAATGTCTAAAAAAACAAGGTCCGGTTTTTCTATCTTAATAGACTCCGATGCTTCTATTGCATGAACACATTTTTTTACCAAATTCAAATGCTCGTTTTGGGCAATATAACTTTCTAAAATTTCTAATGCAATTGGCTCATCATCAACAATAATGCAATTAAGTTTTTTTATATTATTCATAAATTTATTTTAAGTGATACAAAGTAAATGTATTCTTTATCTACAATTGTTAAAGTATGATTATTGGGGTATAAAATCGACAAACGTCTTTTTGTGTTTTCAATTCCTATACCTGCGCCTATATTTTTTAATGGCAAATTCATACTTAGTGGTTTATTATTTTCTACTTCAAAAATAAATAATTTGTTATTATCAACGCCTTCCACCCCAATTTTAATTTTTATCCAAGCCTCTTTTGCAAGGCTATTAACTCCATGCTTGATGCTGTTTTCTACAAAAGGAATAAGCATCATTGGCTCTATTTGCAGTCCCAAAAAACTACCCTTTTTTTCCAATTCAATACTCCCTCGATCACCAAGCCTAATTCGTTCTAAATCTAAGTAGTTTTCTAGATAATTAATTTCTTTATCCAAGGCAACTTTACCCTCAGAGCTGTCATAAATAACATAACGCAGCAACTCGCTCAATTTTAGGATAAAAGAGGGGGTACTTTCGGCTTTTTTCAATGCCAAGCCATACAAATTATTAAGACTATTGAATAAAAAATGGGGGTTTATTTGACCTTTTAAAAATTTTAATTCAGTATGCCTATTTAATTTTTGCAACTCTCTGTTTTTTCTTTCATTTTGATAATAGTCTTTTAGTAATTTTAAACTTGCAGTAATGGCTACAGTAAGCGAAATACTAAAACTATTAATTAAAAAAAAACGAAAAGACCAAACCTGTAAACTTGCGGAACCATCGCCAGAAATGATAAGATAATAGGTTAATGCAATTGGAAAATAAGCCGCACTAATAGATAGCGTGATGCTAAGTATATAGCTTAAATAATCGCGCTTCAATAAAAACCAATTCATTAAGAAATAGTTATTTAGATAGCAAACTGCTGCATGAAACACTAAAATAATACTGCTGTTAATTAATGCAGAAAACAAAGTTATTCCAGGAGAAAAGGTAAGGCTCCAAAAAAGGCTATAGAGCAACCAAAATGGAATATGATACAGTTTAAGATTACTTATTTTCTGCATCAAAGCATCAGTTTTCGGCTCAAATCTATCTGCTATATTCACCGATTATTGGGCTTTACATTATCTTTAAATATTTTAAAAAGTGCATACCCCCAATTTACAATATCTGAGCTGCGGTCTATATACTTTTCTTGAGAATTGGCATGCAAGTATATTTCTTGGTTTTTCTTTGCATTGAAAAAAGGAGCCATCAAAGCAAATAAAAAAATATTAAGCAACAATAGCAGTAAAGGAACCAACCATTTTTTGTTACTATTTTTAAAAGAAATCATATAAACTATTTATTTAATGCAAAAATACACTTTTTGTATCGATTTTTTTAAAAAACAGATACTCTGTAAATGATATTTATATGGCATTGTGAAAAAGAAATAAGTTAAATTATAGGTTTTTAAGCGACATCGTGAAAAGCTCATAAAATTAAAGAATGTAAATGATTTTGACCAAATAAAAATTCATTTTACCTCGATTTTATATTTTTTAATATCTTTGCTTCATGAAAAATATTTTTATCACTATGCTATCTTCTTTTTTATTAATTTTTGCATGTAACAAAGATAAGGTAACAAAAGTATCTTTACCAGAAGGTTTTATAGAAAATGATTGGGATGCTGCCCTAAAAGGAGCCAATGATAATAACCGGCAGATTGTAGTTCATTTTTACAAACCAAATTGCTCCTTGTGTAAAGATTTTAGAGAAAATGTTTTAAATAACGAAGAGATAGAAACCTATATCAAAAATAATTTTATAGGTGCATCTATCAATGCCAATGAGGGTTCGGGCCTAACACTTTCTACTGATTATAATATAGGTGGCACGCCAGGAATGGCTATAATAAATAAAGATGGCACCTTAAAAGCCAAAAGATTGGGTAAAATAAATGCTACTGACTTTTTAAATTGGGTAAAAGAAAATAAATAAACCTCTCATATTATCGAGCACTGCAACTATTGCACAAGAATAATGTGCTCACAACAAGATTTAGTGGCTAGATAAGTGAGTGGTAAAAAATTTTAAAGCAATTTTAAACCCAGATTACGCTTTAGAGTTCGAAATGTGAGTCAAAAATGCAATAAAGATAAATGGACTTGCAATATTTTCATTTGCCCGAATAGTACTTCTATTTTAACCCAAATTCCTCAATTGGGTTTCTTGCGAAAATAAAAAGCGCCAAAAGTCAATATTTTAGCTTTGATATCTAATCCGTAAATATGGAATTGATGAAAATATAGCTTCTTGAATTAACGGAATTTTCAAGTGCAGCAGAATATCTTATGCAGATTTTGGGTTTGAGAATGAAAATCGAGAATGCGCTTGTGTTTAAAGTAGTTTTGGCTGTAATCAAAATCTTTAATGTGCAATATGGGTTAAAGCAAAAAAAAATCTACTTTTTATTCATTCTTTCTTTAAAATAATCATTTCGTTTCTTTCGTGTAACAAAATAAAAGTAAAGACCAACAATCAGCATTAGAGATAAGAAGGAAACTCTGCCCCACAAAATTTCACTTTTTAGGGTTTCTTTATAAATCTCAATGCCTGAAAAAATCAAAACAAACGCACAAAGCAAATTCAGTAACCAATATTTCATTGCGCAAATATAGCATGGTATTATTTTACAAACCTATACGATCTGTTAAACTGTGAAACATTTTGCCAAAATCTTGCTTTGCCCTTTGGCTAGATGGGGTTTTAAAACTAAATTCTACCCGATTGGCAGAGTCCTTATCAAACTCAGCATAAAATAAAAATGCTTTTTCTGGCGCAGTTTCTGTATAATTCATTTTCCCAAACTTGGCATTAAAATAGCGCGCTTTGCTATAACCATCAGGAATAATAAAAAACATGCCATCGCTAAACCAGTGCAAAGTGCGCATAGCATCACTGTCAAAAGAATCTACTAATTGTAAATTTCTTGGATAGGCCACCCATTTTATTGGCACTTGTGGTCTAAAAAAAGAGTATTCTGCACTGTATAAAAAATCTTGATTAACCGCAATACCACACCACAAAATAGCGTTTAGTATGGTAGGTGTAGAATTCAAATTATCAACTACAATGCCACTGTTTACTAGGCTTTTTTTAAATTTTTGATGCACAATAAACTTTGCCAAAAAAGTAAATGCCATATACATACTGCTAACCACGATAGCAGAATAAAACAATTTTTTTCTTGCCATAGTATTCCGCTTAAAAAACATCATCACTATCAACAACAATAAAAATGGGAGGGTGTATAGCGGGTCTATTACAGAAATATTATTAAATGCCACCAAATTACTAGAAAAAGGTAAGAAAAGCCGCGTGCCATAAGTGGTACAGCAATCTAGTAAGGCATGGGTAAACAAACCCAAGAACCAAAAAAGATACCACCGACTAAAACTCAACGAAGTTTTTGACCACTTGATGCTCAACCAAGCTAAGGGAACAGAAATAGCCAAATGCACAAAACCACTGTGGCTATAACTTCGGTGCGATTTAATTTCGAAGAGAGGAGTATTGTCATATAGTTTCATCACTATGTCCATGTCGGGCAATGTGCCTGCAATTGCGCCTAGCAGCAATGCTTTATTGCCCAAATGCCTACCCAATATTGCCTCACCAACGGCTGCACCCAGCACAATTTGAGTTATAGAATCCATGTTTTATTTTTTTGGGCTATGATATTTGTGTTAAAGCATAAATAGACCTCGTAATGTCTAAACCTTTTTAATCAAGTGATGATATTTAATTTAGAAATATAATAATTATTCGTTTTGAACCTATAATATTAATGAAAAAATACTATTTTTTATCGGCAAACATTTCCATGGCTTCTGCAGAAATGCCTGTAAAGCTAAAGCCGCCATCATGAAAAAGATTCTGCATTGTAACATATTTTGTGTAATCGCTAAATAAAGATATGCAATAGGCGGCACAGCTTTCTGCACTTGCATTGCCTAAAGGACTCATTTTATCCGCATAGTTATAAAAGGCATCAAATCCTCCTACTCCACTGCCAGCAGTAGTTTTAGTGGGCGACTGTGATATGGTATTTACCCTTACATGTTTTGCTTTTCCGAAATGATATCCAAAACTTCGTGCAAAAGATTCTAACAAAGATTTGCTCTCTGCCATTTCACTATAATCTGGAAAAGTGCGCTGTGCGGCAATGTATGAAAGGGCTAAAATACTTCCCCAATCATTCATAGCATCTTTTTTATACAAGGTTTGCATTAACTTATGAAAACTAATGGCAGAAACATCAAATGTTTTTTGCATCCATTCATGATTCAAGTCTGTATACGGCATTTTTTTTCTAACATTTATAGACATACCAATACTGTGCAGCACAAAATCGAGTTTTCCGTACTTATTTATTGCAAAATCTATCAGTTTTTCGATATCTGCAAGCGATGTTGCATCTGCCGGAACAATTTCTGAATTGCATATTTCTGCCAATTTATTTATTTCGCCCATGCGCATGGCAATAGGGGCATTGGTAAGAATAAATTCTGCCCCTTCTGCATGGGCAGCTAAAGCTACTTTCCAAGCAATAGATTTTTCATCTAATGCGCCAAAAATTATTCCTTTTTTGCCTTTTAATATTTGATTCATTTTTAATTTATTTTGGGGCAAAATTACATTTTTTGAAGCAAAAGCCAAAATTATAAGATGCATAAATTTAATATAATTATAAGCAGGGTTGGCTAAGTTAAAAAAAATATTTTTCAAAAAACATAACTCAATCCTAAACGATTATTTTATTTAGCACAATCAAACATTGATTAAATAAAGCAAATATTTTATCTTTAAAGATTTTTAATTAAAATAAAGTTACTAATGTTTAAATTAGGTTCAAACCATATTACACATTAGAACTTCTATTTACAGCCAAAAATACTTCAAACACAAGCGCGTTCTCGATTTTTATTCTTAAAATACAACTATTATTCTCATGAATTGAAATCTTGTGAATCCATTTATCTTTAATGCATTTTTGACTGACATTGTGAATTCTAATGCGCAATTTGGGTTTAATTAAAATATTGCATATTTGTAATTTTATATCAAGAGTGAAAAAAGTCAATTACTTTCAATAGAAAACAGCCAAAAAATGGAACAATTTTTTAAAAATCATCCTAAAACATATCAATCCATCTGGATTTTATTGCTGGGGTTTTGCCTTTTTTCTGCTATGTTTATAATAGACAACAGTGGGCATCCTGGCGATATTGGGTTTTGGACGCACTGGGCCATGTTTTTAAAAACAAAGCCGTTTGCTGAAATCTATCAAATTAATTGCGATTATATGCCTATGTATCTTTATGTGCTAAAGGTATATGGGATTTTTCAAAACACACCATCTGAATTTTTTGAGAACATCCATTTTTTAAAAGCCTTTTCTTTTATTTTTGATATACTCACCGCCTACTTCATCGCACATTTTATGCAAAAACACTTGCATAAAATTGGGTTATTTATAGTACTCATTTTATTTGTTCCTTTTAGTTACAACAGTCTTGTTTGGGCACAAATTGATTCTATTTTTGCCTTTTTTTGTTCTATAGCTTTATTTTGTTGGTTTAAAGAAAAATATCATTTTGCCATTCCCATTCTTATTATTGCAATCAATATTAAATTACAAAGCATTTTGATTATACCAGTTCTCTTTTTAATGTTTCCATTCCTAAACTTATCTCCTATCTCGCCAAAACTAAAATCAATGTGCATTGGCATTTTTTTGGCTATAACTATTCAATTTATTGTGCTTTTTCCTTTCATTCAAGCAAAAGAACTTTTAACTTATTTTGCCGCAATTTTGCACCCTTTTAAACAAGAAACCACCGTATCCTTTGCAGCAGCAAATTTTTGGTTTCTGGTTACTGGTAGCAGCTTGTATGAAATTGCAACTTATAAAACAGATACGCTTTTCTTAAAAATTTCACTTAAAACCATTGGGTATTTACTGCTTCTTACAAGCCTTCTTCCATTGCTATCACTCATAACAAAATTAAGTTTAAAAAAAATAGTTTTCTCAAAAAAGTCGGCCATTAAAATTGGCTTCCTAGTATCAGGCCTTTTTTGCCTACTTTGCTTTTTTTTTCTAACTGGAATGCACGAAAGATATGCCCATTTAGCCATTATTTTGTTAAGCATAGCTGCTGCAATTAACAAAAAGCCTTTGTTGATATTATTGCTATTCTTTCCCTATTTTTTAAACTTAGAGATAATTTTAAACCGGTATCATTGGCTGCAACAATTTAGTATTTTATCTAATTTATCATTTATTGCATTAATATATTTAGCAATAATTATTATTTCTTATACCGCACTGATTATAAAATTAAATACTTTTTTGACAAACAATGGTGTTAAGGAATAATCCGTATAAAAAAAATGTTTGTTTAGAATTATAATTTTACTATATTTGTTCTATAATAAACTTTAATTTTAATAATATAAAAAAATAACTTACTTAACCCTACTAATCACTTTTCTATTCAGCAGCTGCGGCCAAAGATTAGAAATCACCAAAATGTATCACCGGTTTGGATGGAATGTCTCATTTGAAAAAGAAAAAAAAATGAAACCACCAAAGCGCCTGAAAAAATCATAAAAAGGCACATTCTGAAAATACTAACACTGAGAAAAATCAAGCTACTGATGGAAATGAAACTTTTTCTAATTTAGAAAACGGCTCAAAAATAGTATGGAAAGAAAATCCGATTTTATTTGAAAATGAACTTAAACCTATCCACCAAGTCTCAAAAATAAAAGGACAAAAAGTAGCCAAAGAAATTTTTACTAAAATGGAAAATTTTCAACCTATTTCTTCAAAAACTAATAGCGATAGACAAAAATTCAATGAAAACAGAAAAGAAGTTAAAAAATCGTTAAAGCATCTACTTTTAAATAAATTTAGTGATGACAATGACATTCTGCTTTTATTATTAATATTACTTATTCCTTTTGGATCCACCATTGCAATGTATATTTATGAAGGAGGTTGGACAAAAAGGGTAACTGTAAATTTATTATTAAGTTTTTTATGTATTGCAGGTGTAATACATGCCTTGATAGTAATTTTTGGAAAAAAGTAATACCATAAGGGGCATTAGGCTTGCTAAAATAATCATTTGGTTATGTTTGCCAATTATTTTTTGGCTAATTCCAGTAGAGAGTTTTAATAATGGCCCAGCCTTATGCCCCTCTATTATTTTATTTAATTTAGAATGTTTGGGCTGCGGACTAACTAGGGCAACCTTATATTTGCATCACTTAGAAATAAGCCAAGCCATTGCATTTAACAAGCTTATTATAATTATATATCCAGCAATATGGTTAGTTTATATACATATATTGGGTTTAATACTGAATAAAAACTGGTTTGGTTTTTTAAAAAATTTCTATTAATTTACTTACTCCAGCCCAATTTGAATTATAAAAAACCTAGTGCAAACCTAATGCAGACCTGGCAGCTATTTTGGCAATATATTTTCCAATAATATCAAATTCTAAATTTACAAATTCACCAACATGCAATTGTTTTAAATTTGTGTTTTCGAAGGTGTAAGGTATAATTGCAACAGAAAAACCTTTTTCAAAACTTTCTACCACCGTAAGGCTGATTCCGTTTAAACAAATAGACCCTTTTTCTACTGTAAAATATGCATCATTTTGATAAGAAATAGATATTAACCAACTGCCATTTTTGTCCTCAATATTCATACACTTGCCTATTGTATCTACATGACCTTGCACTATATGCCCGTCTAGGCGCCCATTGGCGTGCATGCAACGTTCTAAATTTATAATGCTGCCAATTTTCCAATTTCCTAAACTTGTTTTTTGCAAAGTTTCTTCGATAGCAGTTACTTGATATGCATTTTGCAAAATTTTGGTAACTGTTAAGCAAACCCCATTGTGCGAAACACTTTGATCTACTTTGAGCTCTTGTGCAAGCACTGTATTTAATGTGAAAATAATATTAGACTTATCTTTAATAATATTTTTAACAATGGCTGTGGTCTCTATAATACCTGTAAACATAATTTTTATTTTAAGGATTGATAAACAATGCTTTGTATCTTTTCTCTATAATTTGCTTGGATTAATTTTCTGTTGTTTTGCGTAGGAAAGGTTCTGTTGCTTAGAAAAATAAATACAATTTGCTGCGATTGATCAATCCATACACATGTGCCTGTAAAGCCAGTATGACCAAAAACCTGCCCTTGGGCCAAATCTGAAGCTGGGCTTGTAAATCCACGTCTATTATCTGGTTTATCAAAAATTAAGCCTCTTCGTGAATTATAGCCCTGTTGGCTCGTAAATTTTGCAATGGTAGCAGGGCTCAAATAGCTAGAACCATTGTAATTGCCATTGTTTCTCAACATTTCTGATAAAATAAACATATCTTGTGTATTGCTAAATAATCCTGCATGACCAGCTACTCCTCCAAACATTGCAGCACCCATATCATGAACATAACCTTGTACTGTTTGATTTCTGAAATAATCATCTTTCTCAGTTGGTGCAAAAGAATCTACTGAATAATTTTTATACAAATTAAATCCAGTATATTTGAGATTCATTGGCCTATAAAAATGCATATTAAGAAAAGAATCTTCGCTAATTTTAGCTATGTTTTCTAAAGCTTGTTTTAGCAATATCATACTCAAATCACTGTATTTATAAACACCTTTTTGATTGAGAGTGGTGTTGTAAACTTGGTTCATCATGGCACTTTTATAAGCGGTATCCATATACATATTTGGCGCTACTTTTAATAAATAAGGAGCATTAGCAGATGTGCTATAAATTTTATTAAAATTTTCTCCTAAAGTAGATTTATAAAAAGGTATCCAAGGCGGCAAGCCAGCTTGGTGCAGCATAAGTTCTTTGATTGTGATTTTGCCTACTGCCTTATTTTCTAATCCAGGAATATATTGCGATAGTTTAGCATCTATATTTAACTCATTCATATCATAAAGCCTCATTGCCATTAATGAGGTAGCAAATATTTTGGTAATACTTGCCAAATCATAAATAGTATTTGGCACCACTAATTGTCCTTGATCACTGCTATACCGTCCAAAAGTTTTACTATAAACAATCTCCCCATTTCTAGCCACCAAAACTTGCCCACCTGGCGCAGCACCGCTATAGAGCACTTCGTCTAGCATATAATCTATCTGTTTTAGTTTTGTAGTATCCATTTTATTAAATGCTGCTTTTTCTGCTTGCAATCCTGAGCTTACAAAATACTTGAGCGGCACAGTGGGCGCATCTAACTCTATAGGTTTAAAAGGCAGATTGCCAATAATAGGCAAATTGCCTAGCAGCATCTGAGCAGCTATTTGTCTAAACACTATTTCATCTTCAAATGCAACCATTAATGTGGCTGAATGACTAAAGTATTTGCTCAAATATGGATTACAAAAAAGCACAATGCAGGCCTTGGCATCTTTTTCTAATCCATTGACAAGTCTTATTACTTCATCGCTAAATCCATAACTCCTGTTTTTCCAGACACTAGGTTTATGAAAGCTGATAATGATAGAATCAAAGCTTTTTAGTTGATTAGATGTTTTTAAACACTGCTGCAAATTGCTGTTTTGTTCTATGCTAAATCTTGTTAGTTTTAGCTTACCACTTAATGTTTCATAAAACTCATTTTTGCCTATTTCTCCAATAGATAAAAATGCATAATTTATAGTTGGGTTGAGTGGTACAAATTTATCTTTGTTAGAAACTAAAGTTATGCTTTGCAAAGCTGATTTTACTAAGACTTCAGATTGCAATGCGATGGCATTGATTTGCTGGGTAATATCTCCAATAGGGGTATAACTATAGTTTTCTAAACCTACCCATTGTTTATAATATAATATCCTAAGCACCTTTTCATTTATCATTTCTATAGATATGCGGCCATCTTTGATAGCGTTTTTTATGGCCAATACTCCTTTTTCTATACTTTCTGGGCATAAAATAATATCATTTCCTGCTAATAAAGCCAACACATCTGCCTCTCCATTTTTAAAAAATTTAGTTACCCCTTTCATATTCATTGCATCTGTAATGGCTAGGCCATCAAAACTCAATTCATTTCTTAGTAAATTAGTAACAATTTTTGCAGATAAACTGGCTGGCAGATTTGGGGTGTTGTCTAGCCCTGGCACATGAATATGACCAATCATCGTAGCCATAGTTCCACCAAGAAAAGCGTGCTTAAAAGGAAAAAGCTCTATGCTGTCTAATTGTCTTTTATTGCCCAAAATAATAGGTAAATCTAAGTGGCTGTCAGTACTTGTGTTGCCATGCCCTGGAAAATGTTTTGCGCAGGCTATAATTTGTTCACTTTGCAAACCATGCGCCATAGCCATAGTTTTTGCCGCTACATTCTCTCTATTTTCACCAAAACTTCTAAAACCAATGATTGGATTATTGGGGTTGTTATTAATATCTGCAACAGGGGAAAAACTGATATGCACTCCCAATCTTTTTAGCTCTTGCCCCATTGCTTGCCCTGCTTGAAAAGCGATGGCAGCGCTGCTACTTGCACCCAATGTCATGGCATAAGGATATTTTGGTGCGTTGTCTAAACGCATTTTTACTCCCCACTCTGCATCTTGTGCGATAAATAAGGGTGTTTGGCTTATGGTTTGATAATAATTTGTTAAATAAACCTGCTTGTTGGGTGTACCTTGAAAAAAAATCAAGCCCCCTACATGGTATTTATTAATACTTTGTTCCACTTCTTGTGTATGCCTATCATCCTTATTACTATATGCAGCTATCATGTAAAGTTGTCCAATTTTTTGATCTAAACTAAAGGTTGCCAAAACACTGTCAGCCCACTTTATATTTTTTTGACCAAATATTTGGAAACTAGATATAAATAGGAAAAATAAGAAAAAAATTCTTGAAAGGATAGGATACATCATACATTAATAAACCATTGCAATATAGTCAAAACAAAAATCGTGCAAAAAAAAGTAATCAACCATTTTGTATTAATATATCAGGGTTAAAAAACCAACATAATTTAACTAAAACCCAGCAAAGTTTTAAACGCAAAAGAGCACATTTACCTTTTGATGTTTTGTTTTTCTTATGCGTTATGTTATTTGTGTATATCAATGATAAATCTATCATAGATATTTTACTTAACATAGCAACTTGTACTTATAAACCTTATTGGGCTTATTTGTATATGGCATGCACACCAATAGAAAAATAAACGATAGACAAATACCCTTCATTTGTATTGTAACACCCATATTGCCAATGGTATTTGATGTATTTAGAAATACCGATAGGTTTATTAAAAGATTAAAAATACAGCTATTGTAGAAATCTTAATCCATGGCTCAAAAAGTATTTTTAATGGCTATAAAATTAGTATAGAATTATTGATTATTATTTGCTGTTTTATAAATTATTTAATAATTGATTGTTACAGAATCAATATATGGATCGCCTTTCAATGGTGAAATTATAGACAATTCTGGGTCTCCACGAAATCCCGAAAAATCCTCTATCACTAGCAACCCTTTTTTACCTCTGCCAGCATAAACCCAAAAATTTACAGCAACTGATCTAACAGTTTTTTAATTTGGTTAAAATAAAAGAAACTATTCTATTTATATTAGGATTAAAGGCAAGTATGAAAAATATTATGTTACATTGTGCCCATTTCTACCCGAGTGCCTTTTTTGCCATTACACTTTTTTGACCCACCGCAGGATATTAATAGTGCAGCTGCAAAAAGAAGAATCAAAAATTTTTTCATTGTTATTTATTTAAATCTTTCTCAAAGATAATCATTTTTTTATTATGCACATAATTTTCTTACTTTTGAAGAAATAAATTAGGATGTAATGCAAAAGGTGATACCCCTCTCCTACTTACTTAATATGATAGATGCTGCTATTGCGCAACATTTTCATGATAAAACTTTTTGGATAAAAGCAGAAATAACAGATGTAAAAAAACAAGAAAATAAAAATTGGTGCTTTTTTAAACTCTTAGAAAAAGAGAATAAAAACATTGTTGCAGAAATAAGGGCAGTAATGTGGAGTAATGCCTTTAAACAAATTGCAATTTTTGAAAAAGAAACACATCAAAAATTTGAATCTGGCTTAGAAATTTCTTGCTGTGTTAATGTTAGGTTTAACAAACGATTTGGACTAGATTTAGAGGTTATTGCACTAGATTTTGCTTATACCATAGGTAAAATAGAATTAGAGCGCAAAGAAACTCTTGCAAAACTTTTAAGAAACAACAAGATAAAACTTTTGGCAGATGGCAGCTATGCTAGTCCTAATAATAGTGAGCACCTGCCTAATATTATTAAAAAAATTGCATTTATTACCGCGCCAAACTCCGATGGCCAAAGAGATTTTTTGAAAGTAATGGGTAATAATTCTTATGGATATACTTTTTATATACACAATTTTGGAACCCAAGTGCAAGGAGATGCAGCTCCAAAAAAAATAATTACTCAATTAAATGAACTGATTGATACAAATTATGACGCAATTGTTATTGCACGAGGGGGAGGGTCTGATACTGATTTTAAAACATTTAATGACTATGATTTATGTGAAGTAATTGCCAATTTTAAAATACCCATATTAACAGGTATTGGACACGATAGAAATACAAGTATTGCAGATTTAATGGCAAGACAAAAAAGAACCCCGACAGATGTCGCCAATTTTATTTGCGCTCACAATTACAATTTTGAATACGATGTGATGCAAAAAGTGCAAAAAATTAACCATTTTTGGAAACAAAGATTGCAGCAAATTAGTCAAAATCTGCATCATTTAAAACGTACAATTAAAAACCTAGATCCAGAAAATACTTTAAAAAAAGGTTTTGCAATTATATATCAAGAAAAAAAAATAGTAACTAAACATACTGCTTTAAACACCAATGCTGCGCTAATAATACAAATGGCTGATTGTGAAATAGAAACTCAAATAAATAAAACGAATGAAAGAAAAAGATAATTTCAATTTTGATGAAGCATACCTTGCACTGCAGAAAATAATTGAAGAGATAGAAGACGAAAACATTGGTTTAGAAACACTGGCAGCAAAAGTTAAGTATGCCAATGAACTGATGGTAATATGCGAAAATAAATTGCGCGAAATTACTAACACTTTAAATAATGAAGTATAATGATACTGAATCGTTTATTATTATCTCTTTGTTTCCTAAAGATGATTTCTATTTATTTAATGAATTTTTCTATTTCTTATAAAATAGCTACGGTTAATTCAACAAGAATCGTGCATTAAGTCTTTGAGTATAATGCATATTTGGTGCTTAAAAATGCCTATAAAATTAGAAAAAAGATTTGCAATTACCCAATTGATATGATTTTCGGTATTGATGCATTTAAATTATTACAAGAAAAAAAGAAATATAAATTATTTGATCTTAGAAATATTAAAATTAAAAAGTTTGAAAACTGTATAGAAAATAGCGGATCCAAAACAAAATTGGTCAGTGCACAGGAGTAATGAATCATTTAAAATCCAAAAATAATGAAAAAGGAAATTAAACTATTCGATTTATAAGTATTGCTAAATTGCAATTCACCTACCAAACATTTAGAACAAAACCGCTCAATTAATCTCGAATTATTATAAAAGCAACAATACTGGATTTTCCATCAATTGCTTGAAAGATTGCAGAAAAGCTGCTCCTATAGCACCATCTACTGCGCGGTGGTCGCAAGATAGGGTAACTTTCATTGTTTTAGTAGCCTTTATTTGGCCATCAATAATCCCAACAGTATCTTTTGCTGCACCTATTGCCAAAATACAAGCATCGGGAGGATTGACAATAGCTGTAAACTCCTCTATTCCAAACATACCTAAATTACTGATTGTAAATGTATTACCTTCCCAATCTGTGGGCTGTAATTTTTTATCTTTTGCTTTGGCACTAAATTCTTTTACTTCAGCACTAATATGTCCAATGCCTTTATTATCTGCAAATTTTACTACTGGCACGAGCAATCCATCTTCTACTGCCATTGCAACACCAATATGAATGTGGTGATTGATTCTTATTTTATCGCCTAACCAGCTTACATTTACTTTTGGATTTTGCCTAATAGCTGCTGCTGTGGCTTTAATAATCATATCATTCATAGATATTTTTACAGGCGATATTTCATTCATTTTTTGTCTAGCAGCAGTGGCATTGTCCATATTTATTTCCATGGTTAGGTAAAAATGTGGCGCAGTAAATTTGCTTTCGCTTAGGCGCTTAGCAATAGTTTTACGCATCTGACTCAAGATTAAATCCTCAAAAGATTCTGTACCTACATTCTTTGGCAAAGTTGCACTTTTTGCAGGAGTATAATTTTCTACATCATGTTTTACTATTCTACCGCCATCTCCGCTGCCAGAAATTGCAGTGATAGCAATTCCTTTTTCTGAGGCTATTTTTTTAGCAAGAGGACTAATTTTTATTCTATCATCGTTTGATGAAACTTGTTGAACATTAGTTTCACTTGGCTTCTCTTGGGTTTCTGCAGGTGAGCTGATAGTTTCTACCGCTTTTTGAGGTGCTTCTTCTTTTACTGCTTCTTCTTTTACTGCTTCTTCTTTTACTGCATCTTTCGTTGTGTTTAGAAGGGCTGCAAAATCCTCTCCCTTTTTACCAATAATAGCAATTAGTCCATCTACTACCACTGCATTACCAGCCGATACGGCCAAATGCAATACCTCACCTTTCTCAAAATTTTCTAAATCCATGGTAGCTTTATCCGTTTCTACCTCTGCCAAAATATCGCCAGATTTCACGGTATCGCCTACTTTAACATTCCAGTTTACAATTACACCTTCTGTCATTGTGTCGCTCATCTTGGGCATTTTTACTGCAATAGCCATAATTATTATTCTTAGTTTTGTAAGTGTTTGCAAATTTACCATTTGTAAACCATTTAACCCAAAAAAATTTTTCTTACGCTTTCTTTTATTAACTTGCTAATAACCACAATCCTAAAAAATTAGCACAAATGACTCTTATGATCAATAAATTATAAAAAAAAACTCCGAAAAAGTTATCATAGATTTAAGCCAAAAGCCAAACTAGCTCTGGGTTTAATTAGAAATTATAAAAAATACTCATTATAAAAAATAACACATAAAATATTGATTATCTATTACTTATAAAAATTGGTGGATAAAATATGCATAAATGTGGGAGAAAGTGGTAAAAAGTGGGAAATTTTGTTTTAATTTTGAACTTTCAAAAATCATAAGATTTAAAAAGATGGCGAGCTATATAGGCGAATTTGAATGTAAATTAGATAATAAAGGCAGATTGAGCCTTCCATCTAAGCTACGGGCTCAAATTACTGAAACAGATGCAGCCGCAATGGTCATAAATAGAGGGTTTGAAAAATGTTTGGTGCTATATACAAAAGCAGATTGGGAAAAGGAACTAGAAAAATTATCAGTACTCAATGAGTTTAATAGAGAGGCCCGTCAATTCATAAGAATTTTTAATAACGGAGCAAATATTATTCAAATAGATAATGCTGGGCGAGCACTCATACCAAAAAAACTGATGGAATATGCATCACTAAAAGATGATGCAATAATAAATGCTTATGGAAAAAAAATAGAAATTTGGGACAAAGCAATTTATGAAACAGCACTAGCAACAGATGCAGATGATTTTGCCGACAAGGCACAGAAATTATTAGGTGGCTCACCTCAAAACACGCCCAATAATGAGTAGTTCATACCATATCCCCGTGATGTTGCAGCCATGTATAGATGCGCTGTCTATCAAGCCTTCTGGCACTTATGTAGATGTTACTTTTGGCGGTGGCGGACACAGCAGGCATATCCTAAAATCGCTTAATGAAAACGGAAAACTATATGCTTTTGACAACGATATAGATGCCCAAACACAAATTCCTATAGATAAAAGGCTTACATTAATAAAAAGCAATTTTGCATTTACCAAAAACTATTTAACCTATTTTAAAGCATTGCCTGTAGATGGTATTATTGCAGATTTAGGGATATCATCTTTCCAAATTGACAATAAAGAACGGGGCTTTGCTTTTATGCAAGATGGCCCATTAGATATGCGCATGGATGCAAGCACAGGTGTAAGCGCAGAAACATGGCTATCGCAATGCAGCGAAAGAGAATTAGTGCACACCTTGAGCGCTTATGGCGAGGTAAAAAATGCCATAACAATTGCCAAAGCAATTAAAAGCAATTTGCCATTAAAAACTACCAAAGCACTAGCTGATGTATGCAGAAAACATGCCCCAAGAGGAAAAGAAAATAGCAGTTTGGCCAAAATATTTCAAGCGATTAGAATAGAAATTAATCAAGAATTACAAGCACTAAAAGAACTGTTAAACGTTCTTTCCTCTATTGTAAAAAAAGATGGAAGGGTAGTTATCATGAGTTATCATTCTTTGGAAGATAGATTGGTAAAAAGATGGTTGCAAACAGGCAATATTGAAGGAAATATATCAAAAGATTTTTACGGCAATGTATTGAGGCCTTTTACAGAAGTGAATAGAAAAACAATTATAGCAAGTGCTGAAGAGGTACAAGCGAACCCAAGGTCTAGGAGCGCAAAATTAAGAGTAGCATCAAAAACATGAGCAATACACCTATTATAGATAAAGAAACAGAAGTGCAAAATTTGAGCAAATTTTCTATTTTCGAAAAACTTGCCAATAGCCTTTCTTTAGAAAAATCTAAAATGACCAATGCTCTACCATATTTGATTATTTGTGGCGCTTTAGTAATTATTTATATCGCCAATGCACACTATCATGTAAAAACATTAAGAAAAATTAAAGATACTCAAAAAGAATTAAAAGCACTTCAATCAGAATATGTGAGCTTGAAAGCAGAATTAGCAAAAAAAACTAAAGCAAGTGAAGTTGCAAAATCATTACAAGCAGAGGGATTGAAAGAGCTCAGAACTCCGCCCTTTATAATTGAAAAAGAAAATTGAACATTAAAAAATCCATATTAATTAGAGTCTATTTTTTACTTGCTTGTTTGGTGCTTTTCGCCCTTGCTATACTTTTTCAAATTTTTAACCTTCAAGTAAATGAGAAAGCCAGATGGGCCAATGCAAGTAAAAGTCAGAGCATTCGGTTTAATGAAGTAGAAGCTACACGCGGAAATATATATGCTGCCAATGGCGAACTTCTTGCCACATCTTTGCCTAAATATGATGCCTTTTGGGACACTAAAGCTGCCGGAATTACTAAAAAACTTTTTGAAGAAAAAATAGACTCTTTGGCAATGTTGCTGAGCAGAAATTTGGGCATAAAGTCAGAAAATGCTTGGAGACTAGCGCTGCGAAATGCAAGGGCAAAAGGAGAGCGATATTTTAAATTGCAGCACAATATTGACTATCAAATAGCCAAAAAAATGAAAAATTGGCCAATTTTTAATTTAGGGAAGTATAAAGGCGGCTTGGTATTGGACGAAAAAAGCACGCGATCTTTACCTTACGGAATGCTAGCTGCGCGCACAGTAGGTTTTAGCCGACCAGATTATCATGTGGGAATAGAAGGCTCGCTAGACAGTGTGCTTGCAGGTATTAATGGCAAAAGATTAGAGCGCAAAATGTATGGCGGGGTATGGCGGCCATTGCATGATGAAAATAGCATAGACCCAGAAGAAGGATTGGATATTTACACCACTATAGATATAGAACTACAAGATGTTGCAGAAGATGCATTATACCGCACTTTAGTATCCAATAATGCCAAGCATGGCGCAGTAGTATTGATGGAGGTGGCTACAGGGGCAATAAAAGCAATTGCAAATTTGCAAAGGCAACAAAATGGAGAATATGTAGAATCCTATAATTATGTAATAGGGCAGGCCACAGACCCTGGCAGCACTTTTAAATTAGTCTCATTTATGGCTTTGCTAGAGGACAATAAAATAAAACTTACCGACTCCATAGACACAGAATGGGGCGAAACCACTTTCTATGGCCAAAAAATGCTAGATGCTACTAAGCCATTAAAAAGGTATCAAACATTGCAAAGATGTTTTGAATCTTCCTCTAATGTTGGAACTTCAAAGGCTATTTATGAAGCATATAGGTCTAATCCAGCTGGCTTTTTAAAACATGTTAAAAAAGCAAGGTTTAATGAAAAAGTAGGTATAGAAATTAAAGGAGAAGCTTTGCCAACAATAAAAGAACCAGGAGATAAAGATTGGTATGCAACCTCATTGCCATGGATGTCTATCGGGTATGAGATACTGGTAAGTCCAATTCAGATTGCTGCATTTTATAATGCCATAGCCAATGATGGAAAAATGATGAAGCCTTATTTAATTAGTGAAGTAAAATCTGCCGATAAAATCATTTCAAGCTATACCCCCACAATCTTAGACAATAAAGTTTGCTCTAAAAACACTGCGAAAACACTGCGAAAGCTTATGGAAGGCGTTGTGGCTAATGGAACAGCACAAAACCTAAAAGACCTTGGACTAAAAGTAGCTGGTAAAACAGGCACAGCTCAATTGGCCTTGCCTGGAGGAGGGTATAGCAAAACTACTCACAGCGCTAGTTTTGCTGGCTATTTTCCTGCAGATAATCCAAAATATACATGTTATGTTGTTGTAAGCGAGCCATCACAAGGAGTGTATTACGGTGGACTGATAGCAGGCCCGGTTTTTAGAGAAATTGCAGACAAGGTATATGCTTCGGGTGCATACCTAAGACCAATAGAAGTAAAAACACAAGAAAACTATGTGCCAATGGTGCTAGGCGGATATACTATAGAGTCTAAACAGGTTTTAAATCAGCTAGGCATTAGTTTTCACAACACAACAGACTCTTGGCCAGACTGGGCCTCTACCGCAAAAAAAGGATTAGCAATAACATTTACAGAAAAAACACCCTCGCTGCAAAAAATTCCCAATGTCTTGGGGTGGGGCCTGCGTGATGCTATATATATTTTAGAAAAAAGAGGCCTAAAAGTAGAGGTATTTGGCTATGGAAAAGTTGTTTTTCAATCGCTCATTCCAAACAGTAATTTTGATAAAGGTGCTACCATAAAAATAAGACTAAATCCATGAAAAGGGTAGCAGATATTATCAAAAACATAGCTAATTTAGCCATAGAGGGAGTTATAGACCTTGAAATTAGCGGATTGAGTTTAGATAGTCGCACTGTAAAAGAAAACTACCTTTATGCGGCCATTGTTGGCACCCAAACAGACGGACACCAATACATTGACCAAGCTATAGAAAACGGTGCCACAGTAATTTTATGCAATAATAAATATGTGCAAAATAAAACTGCCACTTATTTAATAACAGCTGATGTATCAAAAACATTGGGATTATTGGCTGCAAATTATTATGACAATCCTTCGAATCAGCTAGAGGTTGTAGCAATTACAGGCACAAATGGCAAAACCACATGCGCTAGCATACTTTACGAGTTATTTACAGAAATGGGTTATCACTGTGGCTTGTTAAGCACAGTAGCGATAAGAATAGGACAAAAAACTTTAAATGCTTCTCATACCACACCAAATGCAATAGCCATACAAGAAACAATGGCGCTAATGGTAAAAGAAGGATGCACTTATTGCTTTATGGAGGCAAGCAGCCATGCGATTCATCAACAAAGAATAAGTGGGCTAAAAATAGCTATTGCTGGATTTACAAACTTAAGCCACGACCACCTAGACTACCACCACACATTTGCTGAATACAGAGATGCAAAAAAAATACTTTTTGACCAATTGCCAAGCGAGGCCTTTGCGATAAGCAACAAAGATGATAAAAATGGGGTAATAATGCTACAAAATACCAAAGCAAGTAAATTTTATTATTCACTAAAACAACCTGCAGATTTTAAGGGTAAAATTATTGAAATGGATATAGAAGGTATGCTGCTAAACATCAATGAACAAGAGGCATGGTATCGATTAACAGGAGGCTTTAATGCTTCAAATCTACTTCTGGTTTATGGCATTGCATTCTTATTAGGAAAAATGGGCGAGGAAATTATTACTTCACTTAGCAAGGTAGGCAGAGTTGCTGGCAGATTTGAAACCATAAAATCCATTTCTGGTATCACTGGCATAATAGATTATGCCCATACACCCGATGCACTACTTAATTTGCTTATTACTGTAAATAGCATTAGAACAAAAAACGAAAAACTATACCTCATTTTTGGCTGTGGGGGAAATAGAGATAAAACAAAACGCCCTGAAATGGGAAATATAGCAGCAAAAAATTCTGATAAAGTAATCATTACTAGCGACAACCCGAGAAATGAAAACGAGGAAGATATTATTGAAGATATCTTAAAAGGAGTAGAACCCACAGATTTTAAAAAAATAATTACTATTTCAAAAAGAGACCAAGCCATAAAAACTGCGGTAGCCATGGCAGAAAAAGGTGATATAATTATCATCGCAGGAAAAGGGCATGAACAATATCAAGAAATAAATGGGTTAAAACACCCCTTTGATGATGCATCATTTTTAAAAAAAGCATTTAAAGAATTAGAAAAATAAACAAATGTTATACTACTTAGCAAAATATTTAGAAAATATGCAGATACCAGGTATGGGCGTGTTTTCGTACATTTCTACAAGGGCAGCTGCGGCCACAATATTATCCTTGCTTATCTCTTTGGTTTTTGGCAAAAGATTGATAAAAATATTAAAAGACAGGCAAATTGGCGAAACCATTCGAAACTTAGGTTTAGCTGGCGAAAATGAAAAAAAAGGCACGCCTACTATGGGTGGACTCATCATTATTGCCGCCATTGTTATACCCACTATTATTTTTGCTAGACTATGGAACATCTATATTATCATGATGCTAGTAACCACAATCTGGCTAGGATTACTTGGTTTTATGGACGACTACATTAAGGTGATTAAAAAGGATAAAGAAGGATTGCCAGGTAGATACAAATTACTTGGACAATTGATACTTGGAATAGCCGTAGGCGCAACTATGTTTTGGCACCCATCTATTGTAACAAGAACAAGGATAACAGAGAAAATGGCTACCGCTGAAATAATTGCAAATCCTGAATTTAAAAAAGTACAAGAAAAAAAAGAAAGTGTTTATATCAAAGACGAAAAGTCTCTCAAAACCAATGTGCCTTTTCTTAAATCTACTGAATTTGATTATGCAAAAATCATAGGTATTGTGGGAGAAAATTATCAAAAATTTGCTTGGATACCTTTTATACTTATTATCTCTATCATAATTATGGCAGTGAGTAATGGAGCAAACTTAACAGACGGCATGGATGGATTGGCAGCAGGTACAAGCGGAATAATCGGCATTACACTTGGGTTATTAGGATACCTAAGCGGCTCTTTCATATTTGCAAATTATCTAAATATTCTGTACATACCACACTTAGGCGAATTGGCCATTTTTGCTGGGGCGTTTGTAGGTGCATGTATTGGCTTTTTATGGTATAATGTTTACCCTGCACAAGTATTTATGGGAGATACAGGCAGTTTAACTTTAGGCGGAATTATTGCAGTATTTGCAATAGTTGTGCGCAAAGAATTACTAATACCCGTTTTATGCGGTATATTTTTAATTGAAAATGTATCTGTTATTATTCAAGTAGTCTATTTTAGATATACAAAGAAAAAATATGGCGAAGGACGCAGGGTTTTTCTAATGTCACCATTGCACCATCATTATCAAAAAATGGGTATTCCAGAGCCCAAAATTGTTGCCCGCTTCTGGATTGTAGGCATTATGCTAGCTATACTCACTCTTGTTACTTTAAAACTAAGATAACAGGATGCAAAAAGTGATTATTTTAGGAGCAGGAGAATCTGGAACAGGTGCAGCAATATTGGCAAAACAACTTGGCTATGAAGTGTTTGTATCTGATATGGGTAAAATTGCCGAAATTTATAAAGCAGAATTACAACAATTGGCTATTTCTTTTGAAGAAGCACAGCATAGTATTGAAACTATACTAAAAGCCGATTTAATTATAAAAAGTCCAGGAATTGCAAATGAAAATGAAATCATTCAAAAAATAAAAGAGAAAGGCCTTTCAATTATTTCAGAAATAGAGTTTGCAGGGCAACACACCGATGCAAAAATAATAGCTATTACAGGAACAAATGGCAAAACTACTACCACTACTATGTGTTACGAAATGCTTAAAAAAGCAGGTTTAAATGTTGGCCTTGGAGGCAATATTGGCAAAAGTTTTGCAAGGCAAGTGGCACAAAATAGCCACGACTATTATGTGCTAGAAATAAGCAGTTTTCAATTGGACGATTGCTATAGTTTTAAACCCCATATAGCAATCCTTACCAATATAACACCTGATCACTTAGACAGGTATGAATACCAAATGGAAAAGTATGCCTCATCTAAATTTAGGATTACACAAGCCCAAGACGAAAATGATGTTTTTATTTATTGTGCTGATGATGAATTTACTTTAGCATTTAAACCAACAACAATTAAAGCAAAAGCAAAACCGTTTTCTGCATTCAAAATATTAGCAGATGGCGGATTTAAAAAAGACGATAAAATAATTTTACAAAAAGAAAATAAAGAAATTTTTAACATGAATATACAACAATTAGGCCTAAAAGGAATGCACAACATGTATAACGGCACCGCGGCTGCTATTATGGGCAATGTGCTTAACATCAAAAACGAAATTATTAGAGAGAGTTTAACAAACTTTGAGAATATAGAACATCGTTTAGAGCAAGTGGCCACCATAAATGGAGTAACTTACATAAATGATAGCAAGGCCACGAATGTAAATGCAGTTTGGTATGCATTAGAAAGCATTGACGATAAACCTATAATTTGGGTGGCAGGGGGTGTGGATAAAGGCAATGACTATAGCATGATAATGGATTTAGTAAAAGAAAGGGTAAAAATAATTATATGCCTAGGGGTGGATAATTTAAAGATACACCAAACCTTTGCTGCGCATGTGGATATGATATTAAACACAACCTCTGCGAGTGATGCAGTAAATGCTGCATATAAATTTGCAAATAAGGGCGATGCTGTTCTACTTTCACCTGCTTGTGCAAGCTTCGATTTATTTGATAATTATGAAGACAGGGGGAGAAAATTTAAAGCTGCAGTAAAAGCGCTATAAGCCATGCAATTGATAAGCAAATATCTAAAAGGAGACCCAATTCTTTGGTTATGCATTATTGTGCTTAGTTTTATGGGTATTTTGGGTGTTTATAGCGCTACTGGGCCTCTAGCTTTTGAGCAAAGAGGGGGAGATACAGAATATTACCTTATCAGACATGGCATTTTTATTCTTGTAGGCTTTGGAGTAATGATATTATGTCAAGCCATTGACTATCGCTATTTTTCTAGAATTGCCCAATTGCTGCTTATTATTTCATTTATTCTATTGCCTATCACCTTGGCATTGGGCGATGACACCAACGAAGCACAAAGAAGATTAACTATTTTAGGCATAAGTTTTCAAACTTCAGATTTGGCTAAAGTGAGCTTAATTATGTATATAGCCAGTTATTTATCAAAAAAACAAGACAAAATAAATACTTTAGGTACATTTCTGCCAATTTTGGCAATTATTGTAGGTGTTTGTTTATTTATTGCACCCGAAAATCTAAGCACTGCTTTGGTATTATTTGCCACTTGCTTTACCCTTTTGTTTATTGGCAGGATAAATTTAAAGTATTTGGGAATTTTATTTGGTACAGCAGTATTATCTGCTACTATTTGTATTATTATTTTAATGAATACATCCTATACAGGCTGGGCGAAGGGCACAAGAATCACTACTTGGAAAGCAAGAATAGAAAGCTATTTTGGGGATGAAGAAAAAGAAGAACCTTGGCAAGTGGTACAAGCAAAAATAGCAGTGTCTACAGGCGGATTATTTGGAAAAGGGCCAGGAAATAGCCAACAAAGAAGTTTTTTGCCACACAGCTACAGTGATTACATGTTTGCATTTATGATAGAAGAATATGGTTTTATTGGTGGATTCATTATTTTGCTGGCATACCTCACCATCCTTTTTAGAACAATTAGAATTGTTTTAAAAAGCCCCAAAGCTTTTGGGGCACTCTTGGCAGTAGGGCTTGGTTTTTTTTTAACTATTCAAGCATTTATTCACATGGGGGTTTCTACTAGCCTATTGCCAGTTACTGGACTCACATTACCTTTGGTTTCATGGGGCGGCACGTCTATCATATTTAATAGCATTGCTTTTGGAGCGATATTATCTGTAAGTAAATTTATAGATGAAGAAAAAATAGAAACTCCTAAGGAAACAAACAATGAATAATGTAATTATATCTGGCGGTGGCACTGGTGGCCATATTTTTCCTGCAATAGCTATTGCTAATGAGATAAAAAGGCGCTTTCCAGATTGTAAGATTCATTTTGTAGGCGCTATTGGCAGAATGGAGATGGAAAAAATACCTTTGGCTGGTTACACCATTTCAGGCTTGCCAATAATCGGTTTTCAGAGAGGTAAATGGTGGAAAAACTTAAGTTTACCAATTAAAATTTTAAAAAGTTTTTGGATAAGCAAAAAAATACTAGACATCTATAAACCGCAGGTGGTTATTGGTGTTGGCGGGTATGCTAGTGCGGCAATTGTAAAAGCGGCACAGTTAAAAAAAATACCCACTTTTATTCAAGAGCAAAACAGTTATGCAGGCATAACAAACAAAATATTGGGCAAAAAGGCAATAAAAATATGTGTGGCTTTTGATGATATGAATCATTTTTTTACTCAAAATAAAATTATTAATACAGGCAATCCCATCAGAAATGAAATTTTAAATTGCACTTTATCTAAAAACGAATTGGCATTAAAATACAATCTCGATGTTCAAAAAACCACTATTTTAGCTATCGGAGGCAGCCTAGGCGCTAGATCTATAAATCAAGCTATAGAAAACAGTGCCAAAAAGCTGCTGGAAATGAATTTTAATATTATTTGGCAGACAGGAAAAAACTATGCCCCTACAATCACTTTACCCAACATTTATACAAAAACATTTATAAATGAAATGAATGAAGTTTATAAACTTGCAGATATTATTATTTCGCGCGCTGGTGCTATCTCTATTTCAGAGCTGTGCTGTGTTGCAAAACCGACTATACTTGTCCCCTCCCCTAATGTAGCCGAAGACCATCAAACCAAAAATGCCTCGGCATTAGAAAACAAAAATGCGTGTATTATACTAAAAGATAATCAACTAACAAATATGCTATTGGAAAGTATATTATCTATCTCTAATGATAAAATAAAAGCAGCACAATTAGCCAAAAACATGCTTAGCTTAGCAAAACCAAATGCTGCTCAACATATTGTGGATGTAATAATAGAAAATTTACCGAAATGAGTGTGCTAGATAACAAATCATCCATATATTTTATTGGCATTGGCGGCATTGGCATGAGTGCACTTGCAAGATATTGCATCAATGTTGGCATTACTGTTTTTGGTTATGATAAAACAAATTCAGAAATGATAACATCGCTTAGCAATGAAGGTGCACAAATTATTCTTAATGACGATGTAAATTTAATACCTAAAGTATTTAATAAAGTAAGTGATGAGGCGCTGATTGTTTATACACCAGCAATACCGGCAGATTTAAAAATAAAGAACCACTTTGTAAATATTGGCTTCAGTCTAATAAAAAGAGCCGCCTTATTAGGCATGATAAGCGAAAATAAATTCGTTATTGCCGTTGCAGGCACGCATGGAAAAACAACAACAAGTACCCTTTTAGCGCATTTATTTTATCAATCAGGGTATAATATGGTGGCAATATTAGGTGGTATCGGCACCAATTATAACTCTAATTACCTCTATCAAAATGAAGGAAAAAAAATTCAAAATTTACAAATTCTAATTACCGAGGCAGATGAATTTGATAGATCATTTCTACAACTGTATCCTGATATTGCTATTATAACCTCAACAGATGCAGACCATTTAGATATTTATATAGATAATGAAAGTATCTTATCTTCGTTTCAAACATTTGCAAGCCAAATAAAAAATAGAGGCACATTGATTGTTAACGAAAAAGCCGAAATCAAAAAATCCCAAACACAAAAATTAATCACTTATGGCAGCTTGTCAAATTCAGAAAGCTATTATAAAAATCTGCATCAAAAAAACAGTAAACAAATTTTTGATTGGGTTTATAATGAAAAAGAAATACTGGCTATAGAGGCTGGTATGTCTGGCAAACACAATGTAGAAAATGCAACAGCAGCAGCTACTGCTGCAATAATTGCAGGTATGGAAATAGATGAAATCAAAAACAACATAGCAAGTTTTAAAGGAGTAAAAAGGCGTTTTGAAATAGTTTATGACCAATTTATGCAAACTGTAATAGATGACTATGCCCATCACCCTACTGAACTAGAAGCCTTAATTGATGCGGTAAAAACACTTTATCCTGAGCGGGAAATTACTTTGCTTTTTCAACCACACCTTTATAGCAGAACCCGGGATTTTGAATTAGGGTTTGCTGCAAGTTTATCAAAAGCAGATCATGTATGGCTTTTACCTATTTATCCTGCAAGAGAGTTGCCAATTGCCAATGTATCCAGCAATATGCTCATAGAAAAAATTACTGCTAAAACAACCATGTTGGTAGAAAAATCAGAAGTGCTAGAACTTATTAGTAAAGACAGACCAGGGCTATTAGTAATTGCAGGCGCAGGTGATATAGATAGACTAGTAAATCCGATTAAAACATTATATAACAATGAATAATGCTGAACTACATCCGCAAAAGCCAAAAATTGCGATAGGTAAAATTATAGTTTACAGCATGAGTGCTTTTATAGCAGTATTTTGTATTTGGCTCATTTTTGGCCAACCTAAAAGCAATGAAGGCAGAAGCATTAATTTTATCATCAAACCATTGCCCAATAATATAAATTTTTTAACTGTGCTTGATTTACAGCAAATTACAGATACAATTATTGATAAAGAAAACTTTAGCAAAGCATTATGTGAGCAAATGTTAGAGCAAAACCCTTATATAAGGCGTGCAGAAGTATACCAAGACCTTTCTGGCAAAATAAAATGCATTGTAACGCAAAGAAAGCCTATTGCAAGGATTATAAATGCCAATCAAACGCATTTCTATTTAGACGAAGACGGAAAAAAAATTCCAGTATTATCTGGAATGAGCGCAAGGGTGCTTGTGGCTAATGGATATATTGGTGAAAAGTTATTGCCAAGTGATACCTTAAAAACAAAAACATTGTTGGCAATTTATGAAATTTCTAAATTTATAGAAAGCGAATTGTTTTGGAAACAGTTCACAGAGCAATTATATGTAGATAAGTATAATGATATTTGCTTGATACCCAAGGTAGGAAGTTTTATTATTGTGGTGGGAAACTCAGATAGAATTGCAGAAAAGTTTGAACGACTAAAAGTATTTATAACCATGGTGCTGCCAAAGGTAGGATGGGAAAAATACCAAAAAATAAGTGTAAAATTTAAGAACCAAATAGTAACAACAAAAAAAGAAGAATAGAACTTATGCACAAAGTAAACGACATTATTGTAGGATTAGATATAGGCACAACAAAAATTTGTGCTATTGTAGGTCAAATAAACGAAAACGGAAAATTAAACATTTTGGGAATGGGCAAAACGCCTTCTTTAGGTGGAGTATCTAGGGGAGTAGTGGCTAATATTACAAAAACAACAGAAGCGATAAAAAAAGCTGTAGAAATGGCTTCGCAAAGCTCAAAAATTAATATAAAGACTGTACATGTGGGCATAGCTGGGCACCATATAAAATCATTACAACATACTGGTACGCTAATTAGAACAGATAGTGAAAAAGAAATAAGCTTTCAAGAAATTAACCAATTACAAAACGATATGCAGCGTTTGGCAGTAGAACCTGGCAGCACAATTATCCATGTATTGCCGCAAGAATATGCGGTAGATAATGAAAAAGGAATTATTGATCCTGTGGGCCGCACCGGCACAAAACTAGATGGCACATTTCATATTGTTACAGGACAAATATTAGCGGCTAAAAATATCAAACGCTGTGTAGAAAATGCGGGTTTAGAAGTAGCTAATCTTATTGTTGAACCTATTGCATCTGCCTCTGCAGTGCTAGAGCCAGAAGAGATGGAAGCAGGCATTTGTTTGTTAGATATTGGTGGTGGAACTTCTGATATTGCCATATTTAAAGGTGGAAAAATCAGGCATACTGCGGTAATACCTTATGGTGGTGACGTATTAACACAAGATATTATGGAAGCTTTTAGCATAATAGAAAAGCAAGCAGAAAAGCTAAAAATTATGTTTGGCTGTGCATTGCCAGAAAGTGCAAAAGATAATGAAATAGTTTCTATACCAACCGTTGGCAACAGAAAGCCTAAAGAAATATATGTAAAAAATTTAGCAAAAGTTATCAATGCTAGAATGAAAGAAATATTTGAACTTGTGGATGAAGAAATTTACCTTTCTGGTTATAAAAATAAATTGCACAGTGGCATTATGCTTACTGGAGGTGGCGCAGAACTAAAAGATGTATCAATGCTACTTGAGTATGTTACCGGCATAGAAGTAAATTTGGGCTACCCAAATCAGCATTTGGCAAAAGGCATGGTAGATGAAGTAAAAAGTCCTATGTTTGCTACAAGCATAGGTTTAGTATTAAAAGGTATAGAAAACGAAAATATTGCAGTTGCTCAAAACAGCCCAAATTCAAATCCTAAAAAAGAATCCCGAAGCATATCTAGCTTTATACCAGTAGTAAGCAATTTCAAACAATGGTTTAAAGACGATATTCCAGATTACGAATAGGCTAAAATAAAAACAAATAAAATAAAGACAATAATTATATGGCAAACTTTAGAGTAGATTTACCCAAAGATGTTTCAAACATCATAAAAGTATTAGGTGTTGGAGGAGGAGGAGGCAATGCCGTCAACCACATGTTTAGAGAAGGCATTATAGGTGTAGATTTTATTATCTGTAATACTGATGCTCAGGCATTAGAGATGAGCCCGATTCCTAATAAAATTCAATTAGGCACCAGTTTATCTGAAGGGCTAGGTGCAGGCTCAAATCCTGAGATGGGAAGATTGGCCGCAGAAGAAAGCAAAGCACAAATACTTGATATTTTATCGCACAATACAAAGATGGTTTTTGTAACTGCAGGTATGGGCGGTGGCACTGGAACAGGAGCTGCGCCTGTAATCGCCAAAATAGCAAAAGATTTAGACATTTTAACACTTGGTATTGTTACAACCCCTTTTGAAGACGAGGGCCCTGTGAGAATTAAGCAGGCACTAGCAGGAATAGAAGAAATGAAACCTTATGTAGATGCATTACTGGTAATATCAAATGATAGAATAGTAGAAATATTTGGTGACCTAAGAATTTCTGAAGCTTTTTCTAAAGCAGATGACATATTATGCACTGCTGCCAAAGGTATTGCAGAGATAATTACAGTTCCTGGCAAAATGAATGTAGATTTTAAGGATATTAAAACTGCTATGTCTGGCAGTGGAAGAGCTATTATGGGCAATGCAGTTGCTGTGGGAGAAAAAAGGGCAGAAGAAGCAGCAAGAAAAGCATTAGAATCTCCGCTCCTAAATGATACTAGAATTGAGGGCGCAAGCCATCTGCTGGTAAATATTACATATGGAACAGAAGAGCCATTTGCAAGAGAAGTAAAAATAATTACCCAATATTTTCAAGAAGAAAGTGGCCTAAATGCACAATTAAAATTTGGGCTCTGCCATGATCCTCTCATGGGACCAGAAATATCAGTAACCATCATTGCCACTGGTTTTGGAAAAAATAATCCAAACGCAGTTATTGGCTCTAGCGAAGAAAAACAAGGCATTATAATAGATTTAGATATTGAAACAAGTGTAATTGCAGAAACAGCCGAAACCCAAGCTATTCAGAAATCATTATTTGAAAAACAAGAAGAAAAGTCTACATTTAGAGAGCAGGTGATAGAGCAAGGTTCTAATCCCTACAAAAATCATAATATCAGGCAAGAAGAGGTTGATTTATATAACACTCCCGCATATCTAAGGCAGGGTGTTACATTAAATGAAATTCCAAATAACATTGAACTATCAAGATTAAACTTAGCAGAAGAAACAGAAACCAGTAGAAATGTTTCGCTAAAACCAGGCAATAGCTATTTGCATGACAACGTAGATTAAACGTTCATTGCTTTTGAAAAATATGAAATTAATGTTTGCTCGCTTTTCTTAAGCAACTACCAGTTTTTTAATTCATTACAAATGTAGCTTCATTTGCCTTTATAACTTCATGATAAACATTTTCGTTAAATTGCCTTAACAAAGCACTATTAGATTTGGACATTTCAACATTGATATTATAATTATAAACAGATTTAATAATTAAATCTGTTGTAATTTCAATCTCAAAATCTTCCTTTAGAGCTTCAACTAGCTTATCAATTCTACTAAAATTGGCATCGGTGCAACAAGTAAAACTTATTGCAGAATTTTGCATCACATGAATTCTTAACTTTTCAACCGCAAAAACCATAAATATTCTTTGCAAATTCTCTTCAGCAATAAATGAAAAATTCTTAGATTTAATAGTCAATAGACATTGGTTTTCTTTAATTATTACACAAGGTATATTAATTAACTTATGGCTATCTATTACTTTTGTGCCATCAAAATCTGGATGTAAAAAAGATTTTACATTAAGCTGTATCCCTTTTGCCTTTAGTGGTTGAATGGTTTTTGGGTGAATAATAGTAGCCCCATAATAAGCCAGCTCAATTGCCTCATTATAACTTATAGCGTCAATTTTTTGAGCATCTTTAAATTTTTTAGGATCAGCATTCATCACCCCATTTACATCTTTCCAAATATTTAGCTCTTTTGCATCTAAACAATAGGCAATAATTGCAGCAGAATAATCACTGCCTTCTCTGCCCAAAGTTGTGGAAGCGCCATTGCTTGCGCGGCCAATAAACCCTTGCAAAACAATCAAACTTTTATTGGCAATGGTTTTTAATTTATTCTTTATAATCTTTTCTGTATTTACCCAATCTACTCTTGCTTCTCTATAATTTTGATCAGTAATAATAAAATTTCGGCTATCCAACCAATGATTTTTAATATTTACATGATTCAAATAATGTGATAAAATTCTGCTTGACAGCAATTCTCCAAAAGGCACAATTTGATCATAATAAAAATCATAATCAACTGCATTAGGTTCTTTTTCTAAAGCACATTCTAACTCCAAAAAAATATTTTCAATATCGCTTTCAATAAAGGGGTAGCTCTGCGGAAATAGCTCATTTAAGACCTCAAAATGAGCTGTTTTTAATTGGCCAAAATAAGTTGAAACATTTCCTAATTTATGAAAATAGGCCTCACAAATCTGCTCCAATAAATTGGTAGACTTTCCCATAGCAGAAACGATGATAATATTATTGTTTCTATCTAAATCTTTAATAATATTACCCACATTTATAATACTTTTTGCATCTTTTAATGATGCACCTCCAAACTTATTTATTTTCATTGTTATATTTGCAGCAAAAATAAGAATAAAAATGCAAAGCGGTTTAATAACATTTGATCAGTTTATAGCTGAGGAGCAAAACAATTTTCCTATGGTTCAGGGCAATCTTTCACGATTATTTAGGTACCTGCAGTTGGCTAGCAAAATGGTAAATAGCCAAGTTAGAAAAGCAGGCTTGGCAGACATATTAGGCTCTGCAAGCAATACCAATGTACAAGGAGAAGAGCAACAAAAATTAGATGTGATTGCTAATAATATTTTTATAAAAATGATTGAGCAAAGCAAAGCTTGCGCAGCCATATTGAGCGAAGAGGTAGATGATATTTATTACTGTAACAATAATTTAGATGCAAAATACATCGTTGCAATGGATCCCCTCGATGGCTCATCAAACATTGATGTAAACGCGTCAATTGGCACTATTTTTAGTATTTATAAAAGAAAGGATTTAACAAGAAAAGTAAACTTAGATGATATTTTTCAAGCTGGCAATGAGCTTGTTGCAGGTGGATATGTCATTTATGGCTCTAGCACAATGCTGGTTTTTAGCACTGGCAATGGTGTAAATGGTTTTACACTAGACGAGAGCATTCAGGAATACTGCCTTTCTCACCCCAATATGAAATTTCCGGATAAAGAAACCTATTATTCGGTAAATGAAGGCAACATAGAAACTTTTCCTACATTTGTAAAACAATATATAGAAATTTGTAAAGGCAAGGGAGATGGAAAAGCAATTGGTGCTAGATATATTGGTTCTTTAATCGCAGACTTTCACAGAAATCTTATAAAAGGAGGCATTTATTTATACCCTCCTACAGAAGCTGCCAAAAATGGAAAACTAAGACTGCTCTATGAGTGTATTCCTATAGGGTTTATCGCAGAGCAAGCAGGCGGAAAAGCACATGATGGAGAAAATCATATTTTGAGTATTGTGCCTCATGAACTGCATCAAAGAGTACCCTTTTATGTAGGCAACACTAATATGGTAAACAACTTGCTATCAATGATATAAATATTTTTACAAGATTTTTTGAAAGCAAATCATCAGTATGTTGTGCTATCTAAAACAACATTGATAAAGATGATAAAGCAGTAAATATAATTGACTAATCAATTTTTATTATTTCTACCATTGTTTCGTTGCGGGTCTCAATATCTTTAAAAACGATAATTCTTTTTTCAGACAGAATTAGACAATCGCATTTGCTAGCCTCTTGCTTATTTTGGATCGTATAATAAATACCATTTTTACTTTTTTCCACATACCAATCAAATTGATAATAAAGGTCTAAATCTATGCCTATAACACTTTTTTTATGATTTAAACATTTTAGTATCGCCAACTGAGTTTGACTGCGGGTATTTATAAATAGGGTTGTATTTTCGCGATTCAATATAATTTGATATGTATTGAGTGCGCTCTTACCGATAAATAAAATAAAAAATACACTCAATCCAAAACTTAAGAATATTATTTTCTTTGAATTGATATAATTTTCAATAAATTTGAAAAGCAAGGGCAATAATAATATTAATCCTAAAAATAAATAGTGCCCCCACAATCTTTTAGTAAAAAGCATAATAGGAATTAAAAGTAAAAAACTAAATATGATATAATTCCTATCTTTCTTATTTTTACAAAACATGATAATTGCAAAAATAAAAATACTGGCAGCGAACAAACAATTTATAATTGAAGGCATTGCAAAAAAATCTAAGAAATAATATTTCAACCAATCAAAAATTGTTAAAGAGTGGTCATCATAGGGTTTTTGGCTAGAGCTAAAAATATGCATTATCCCGTTTCTAAAATATGGGTTGAATAAGGCAAACACCAAACCGGGAATAGCTATGCACAAACCAAGTAAAAAATAACCAAAAGTTTTTGCCCAATAAAAAAGTTGTAAACTATTTTTTTTGCACTGCCATAAAGAAAAAACTAAAAGAAAAAACACCCCAAAAAGCAAACTAACTTTTGAGCCTAAAGCTAAACCTAAAAAAATCCATGCCCAATTTTTATCCTTAATAGTAAAAAATATGCCCAATAACAACAGTTGCAGCGGCTCTGGTTTAGGCATTGCTGCAAAATAATTTGTAAATGGGAAAACTAAAAATATGCCCAAGCAAAGCAATCTATAAACCCAATTGCTAATAAAAAGACGAATAATTAAATGAAAACCAAGTATTAAGTAGCATGTATGCGCCAAACGAACAGAAAATATTAAGCCTTTTAACCCAAAGAGCCAATAAGGTATGCAAGCAAATAAACTGTCTAACATATACATAAATCTGCCATAGGCATACCCATTGCCTGCAATGATATTTAAAGTAAAATTTTTGAGACTAGATGAATTTAAAATTTGATAGACCTCTCTTACAGAATATAATTCATCCCAAGCTGTAAGAATATGATTATTGCCAACATAGCCTTGCAAACCCAATAAAATTATTGGCACTGCAGCAATTAATGCAATTAATAAAAGTGAAAAATAGGTGTATTTTAAGATTTTATCCATTAAACTATTGTCTTTTTTAGCGAAATAATATATGCTAAAGTTCTTTTAATAATTTTCCATTTTGTTTTAAAACTGCTGCCAGAGCCACCTTTTGCCTCGCCTGCTGTGCGAGGCAAAAAAACAACATCAAGGGTTTCTATCTTTCCCTTTTGTTTTGCCAAATACATGAAATATAAATCGAGCGAAAAATCATGAGGTGCATTATTTTTGGCTTTTTCATAAAATTCTCTACTCATCATTTTAGGCTGTGCATTGATTTCTACCAACCATTTTTTTAAAATTAGGCTAGCAAATATAGCCATGCCAAATGACAGCACCGTTTCTGCCAATTTCCTTTTTACCCTAAATCCTTTTATTAATAAATATTGATGTGATGGGCTATTTAGATAAATTTGGAATGCTTTACCCGCATCCAATAGGTCTGTTTGCATGTCAGCATGTGTCCATGCAAGCACAGGTGCAGTAGCCATTTCCATTCCAGACAAAATGCCAAAACCGTAGCCCCTATTTTTCTTTATTGTACAAATCAATAAATTATGAGCAGTAAAATTTTTTTTAAACTCAGATAGCAATGCTTCTGTATTATCTTTAGAACCATTGTTAACCAATACTATTTCAGTATCAGGATATTGGGTAAAAAGAGCTTGTACCCTTTCAAAGAGTCTTTCTAAATTTGCAGCCTCATTGAAGCAAGGTATTATTAAACTAAATGCTGGACTCATGATTGATGTAATTTTCATAATCTTCAGGTGTTCCCCAACACAAATATCTTTTAATTTCAAAAACCCTCACGTTTAAATTCATCGCTAACAAATCATTGATACATTCATCCACATAAAACTCGCCATTTATTCTTCTATTTTCAGCAATCATCTTTTCTGCAGCATCAGTAAAATAACTAGCTTTTTTAAACCAAAATGCACCTACAATTGCATGATCACTCATTGGATTGTTTGAAACAGGTTTTTTAACACTTGCATTAACTACTTTATCTCCTGAAACCTTTATCCAACCATAGGCCTCTGGCTTTGCAAGAACACTTTGGTTGTTTCTAAAGGTAAAAACAATGGCATCTGAACAAGTCTTTAAATCCTCAAATTTTTCAATATCATACAACATTCCATTATCACAAGCAGCAATGATTAACTCTTGATTTAAATCTAAAACAGGTTTTGACAATAAACAAGTACTTGCCTGCCCTTGAGTAAGATAATCAAGCTCAATAATAGTGGATGAAGGAAAATATTCAAGCAGAGAATCGTCAATTTTAGCTTCAAGTGCATGCTCTTTTCTTATAATAAAAATATGTTTATCGGCCAAAGGAAGCATTAATGTTGCTGCTACTACCATGGGTTTTTGGCCAATAGGCAAAAGCGGTTTTGGCAGCACATAACCTTTTTCTACAAATCTGCTGCCTGCGCCTGCCATTGGAATTAGTATTTGAAGCATTTGACTGCAAAAGTATGCAAAAAACACGTTTTTTTAGTTACTTTTGCGCTCACAAAAATCACTAATGATAACAGGAAAAAACATATTTATAACGGGCGGTGCTGGTTTTATTGCTAACACCCTTATTGCTAAATTGATAGAGAACAATAAAATTACCGTCTATGACAATTTTCATAGAGACACCCTTTCTGGCTCAGTTTTTGCAAACCACAAGAACATAAAAATCATTAATGGAGATGTGCTAGACTTGCCAAAGTTAACGGAAAGCATGAAGGGATCAGACATTGTGGTTCATGCTGCAGGTATTGCAGGCATAGATACGGTAATAAAAAATCCTGTACGCACAATGCAAGTAAATATGATAGGTACAGCCAATGCATTAGAGGCTGCATTTATAAATAAAATCACAGATCGTTTTATAGACTTTAGCACCTCAGAGGTTTTTGGCAGCATGGCTTTTAGAAGCTCAGAAACTGACCAAACTGTGGCAGGAAGTGCTGGTGAGGCCAGATGGACTTATGCAGTAAGCAAACTTGCTGGCGAGCATTTAGCACATGCATATATCTCACAGCATCAATTGCCAGTGGTTACTGTTAGGCCATTTAACGTTTACGGACCAGGACAAACCGGTGAAGGAGCAATACAAATATTTATAAAAAGAGCGCTCCAGAATGGCAAAATTATGATAGATGGAGATGGTACCCAAATACGCGCTTGGTGTTATGTGGACGACTTTGTAGAATGCTTAATGCAATGTCTTGAAAACCCCAAAGCGATTGGACAAAGTTTCAATATTGGCAATGCTAGGGCAATTACAACTATATTGGGTTTAGCCCAAACCGTGTGTAGGGTATTAAAATCTGATGCTACAATAGAACACATGCCTCCTTTAAGCGCAGACATTGCTTTGCGTATTCCATCTGTAGAAAAATCGGAGGAGTTATTGGGTTTTAAAGCTCAAATTGATTTGGAAGAAGGGATCAAAAGAACCGCAGCGTGGTTTATAGATAATAATTTGGTTTAATATGACAATTATGAAATCTTCTATTTGCAATTTAAGACCTGTAAACACAGAAGATATTTTACGCTCCCTTATTTGGCGTAATGATGATGATGTAAAAAGAAACTTACTAAGTTTTAGACTGCCAGTTACCAAACCAATGGAAGAAGCCTGGGTGCAGAAAGCCATGAATGGAGACACTGATAGAATTATTTTTTCTATTGAAGATGAAACTGCACTTCACGTAGGCTTTATAGAACTAAATACCATTGATTATTTTAGCAGAAACGCATATTATGCAATTGTTATTGGAGATAAAACTGCAAGGGGAAAAGGAATTGCAAAAAGTGCGACTCAATTAATTCTAGAATTCGCTTTCAATAAGTTAAATTTGCATAAAGTATGTTTACAAGTAGCCGAATATAATCATGCAGCAATAAATATATACAAAAAAATAGGGTTTGAGCAAGAAGGAGTTTTAAAAGAGCAACTCTTTATGGATGGGAGTTATCACCAAATGATTTGTATGGGATTTTTTAAGCAAAATTTAGCAGAAAAATAATTGAAGTTTAGAAAATTAGAATTGGCCAATGATTTCATTGACTATCAAAAATATATTGATATACAAAGTAAAAGCATGTTATATCATAATCTAAAATTTATTAATTTCATTGCCAAAATACTTCAGGCAGAAAAAGAACTATTTGCTGTTTATGATAATGATAAAATTACGGCTGTATGCCCTTGGATAGTAAAAAAAGGAAATGCTGGCAAGGTATATAATTCATTGGCTTATTTTGGTAGCAATGGAGGCATAATAGCCAATGATAAAGAAAGCAAG